>Ga0099825_1003090_pt1 | contig 22224 bp, 7 predicted proteins | sample SiratroredBW_FD_76838 | JGI IMG/M metagenome (GOLD analysis project Ga0099825, IMG submission 76838) | Root nodule microbial communities of legume samples collected from California, USA - Siratro red BW | ecosystem: Host-associated > Plants > Roots > Nodule | place: USA: California | collected... | reverse complement strand
CCCACCCAAGCCTCCCCCAAAACAACAACGTTTTTAGTTAAGACATCAAAACCAATCCACACACAAAATAAAAAAAAAAAAAAAAAAAGAGACATTTAACACACAATATTAATTATTAATAATATTTTAATCTAAATTTGATGATTTATTAATCTAAATTTGATGAGAATCTAAATGATTAATAAATATATTTTTATATTTATGTAAAATATATTTTAAGAAAACTGAAATATCTTTTAAAAGTTAATTTAAACAAAAATTATATTAAGCAAATATTCTCAAATTTCTTTAAAAACATTCATCTTCTTTTAATTTTAAACCATTTTTTTTATATTTTCTTAATTTGTAGTCAACTTCTCTTTCATCAAATTTAAAACAATTTTTTTAACTTTTATATGAGCTTCAAATATTTCTAAATTATTTATATATTTAATAATACAAAATTTGTTTTCAAAAAATACATTATTATGACATTTTTCTAAAAATTAACACTTAACAAATTTTATTTTTTCTTGAAAGATACCTTTATTAGATAATTTTTGGAGTCAAATTAATAATTCATATTATATTTCTTTAACTCGTTTTAACAAATTTTATACATTATAAATATTTTCGTAGCCTTATTATTATTAGGAAACATTTTGAAAAATTATTAACTCAACTCAACCAAATTATAATTAAGCTAGATTGCTAAATAAATTTGAACATATTACTAAATTTAATTGAGTTAGGTACAAGATTAAATTAAACTTGCTCTAGCCGGCGATTTACACTCTGAGCTATAACCTGCGATAACCTGCGACAAAAATAAGAAGAAACAAACAGTAATTTGTGTATGTGCTTTAATGTAATGTCGATAAATTTGTTTTTGTTTTCAAATAACCTAAATGTAGAATTGCATCAATGATGAAGAGAGGGAATTAACTTATTTCCACCTAAAAGAGTTGCTTATTAATGGAGTAATTATTAGCATAGACGCGCTTCAATACAGAAGGGCTTTATTGAAACCACGCTGCGAAAGCAACAGGAATCTTTTTAATAGGTAAGTTTCTTGGTCCAAATCTCCTATAATCATTAAAATTAGACTCCAATACTACACGCTCCTTTTTTCTAAGTTAAAAACTGTACGTTTCTTTTGAACTAACTATGATACATCTTTTTAGCGCGCATTTAAATTTCTTTATTGTTATAAGAAATTCCTAAACTTATTGACAGAAAATTTATTATAACATTAAATGCGTTTTGAAAAAAGTAGAGTGTTCACATAATTTTGAACTTTCTCCACATTGAAACACATGTTTCACGTATTTCCTGTATGTCTCTCTAATGATCTGCGATTTTAATAGGTATGCTTAAGAAATGAAAAATTATTGATAATCTCGTTGGGATGTAATAAAGTTATTATTGAAGTATATTCATAATAATATTATTAAATAACATACTTTTAAGATTTTGTGATTGTGTTAGGGATGGAAATAAATTATATGGAAGGCTCCTTCAGTCAAAACTCATTATATAGAATTAATTTATAAAGTTGAGTATGTGGAAAAGTCAAAGGGAGAAAATATAAAAAAAATATTTTATAACAACAAGACATTAATCATACTTAAACAAGGAATTAAGGAATTAACTTATATTTAATCCAAAATCTGAAATTTTAAGATATTATATTTGTGGATTTTTTTATTTATATATTACTTAATTTTTTTTATTTTTATGTAAGGATTTACACTCACACTTGGATATTTAACCAGACTTGGACTTAAATTCTAGTATCTTAATATGAGTCATTTAGAGTTTATTCTAATAGAGATAATAGAGATTTGAGTGTATCATATTATCTGTTATCAGACTCTCCTCAATTCTTATGCTTGATATTCTCAACATGAACACAAGATATCTTTTCTTAAGAAGTGTGTTAAAGATCTCATATTAACTAGAGATAAAACCAATTTACAATATACACTAAAAATCCTAGTTTTAGTGACATAAATATTCATCATTGTAAATTATAAAAGTGTCATTGTTAATATCTTGTGACAATAATTGAATTGTCACTAGTACTCTTGTCATTATTAATCTATATGACATTTCTAATTCAGGATTACTCATTCTTCTTCTAATGGTTGATATTTCTCGCTAACATTTGGTTGCAAAACATTTGACAGTAGAAGAATTTATTGGGCTAAAAGAGGGATTCAAGATTATGAATACAAACAACAGAGGCAAAATAAACATTCACTAGATCTTTCATGTTGCAATAGACTGAAATCAAATCAATATCTCAATTAAACAGAGAATCACAATTAAATAGAGAATCACTCTTCAAAGTGAAAACAAAATTCACTTAACACTTTAATTTCATATTACAAGCAGTTTGAACATCAGTGCTCGATGTGAGCAATGGTCATTTGCCCCAATCAATTGAAGATAGAAAAACGTAAAATGTTTGATTTATATGAAATAATGTTACCTTTCATGATAGGATTTCAGGGATGACTCTCAATGTTTCCTTCCTAACCAAAGTTTGAGTTCTCTGATTCTTTAACTCGTCACTGGTTCAGGACGCGACGAAGCTATTTAACAAAGTCACTAATTCATGGACAAAGATGCAAAATACAAAATCCTTCTTAGTCAATGCTTCTTAGTGGTAGGGTATGCGTGGGAGATTTAATCATATTTAGGAAAGAGGACTTGCATTTAGGGTTGGGTATGGTTGCAATTTTGAAATCAAGAATTGAGTTTGAGAGTTGGGAATAACCTTAAGAAGGCAGGCTTGGGTTTAGGATTGGGTATGGGTGCAACTTCAAAATTGAGTAGTTGGGTTTGAGATTTGGGAACGGTTAGATTAGACTAATTGAAAGCGGCAAAAGTTTTGTGAAGATCTCTTTAGATGGGGAAACACACAATATCTGGAAAATTGAAAGCGGTAAAAAGTTTTTGTGTAGATATCATTAGATTGGGAAACACATAGTATCTGAAAGTTTGAAAGCAAAAAATGTTTTGTGAGGATATGTGAGAGGGCCAAGTAAATGTGAAAAAAATATTAATTAATATACTAGTAATTATATTTATTAATTTAATTTAATAAATTAAAATTTGAAATATAATTATATTGAATCTTTAATTATCAAAAAGACATAATTTAATATAATAGAAAAGGTAGCAGCAGAATAGAATTATCACAGTCTGTTAATATTATTAAAATCTTTGTAGGGAATATTCACTAAAATTTATCAAGATCTAGAAGATACATTCCTCCAATATATACTAGGATATTTATATTGTTATAATGAATGTTAATAAATAAAATTTATATATTTATTCATATCTTCTTATAAAGTAACATCTTTCTCTTGTTTTATTTCAAATATACTATCTATTATTAAAATATATGCAAAGATAAATGATAAGTAATTTGGTTATAACTAACAGAGTAACAAATTTATCTTTGAAAATTTTAAGATAAACTAAAGAACTTAAGTATTGATTATCTAAAGAGTATTTACTTAATCTTTTTATTGGGTACTCATATACTTATATTCTTAAATCTTTTTTTTTGAATATTTTTGATAGAAAAATCTGTATTCAATATTTCTCAACAACTCAATAACCATTGTTCAAATCTTGAAATACTTGTCATGATCTGCACTAAAAATGTGTGATACGCCCTATTTTAATGTAATGCATATTTGGATCTTAATATGTATGCTTAAGAAATGAAAAAATATTAAAAATCTCATTGGGATGTACTAAAGTTATTCTTGACATATATTGATAATAATATTGTTAAATAATATATTTTTAAGATTGTGTTGGATAGGAAAATAAATTATATTCAAAGCTCTTTCAGCCAAATTTCATTTTATATAAATGGAGAAATCTTATTTCATATAATTAATTTTGTAAATTTGAGTTCCATTTAAATTGTAACATTTTAATGAGTTATTTAGAGTTTATTTTAGTTGAGATTTATATGTATTATATTACTTGTTATTAGATTCTCTCTAATTTTTATTTTTGATATTCTCAACATGAATATGAGATATTTTGGAATGAGAAGTATGTTGAAAATCTAAAAAAAAAAAAAAATAATTTATAATATTATAAATAAAGATATTTTATAAGTTTGAACTACATCTTTTACCTTAATCAGGGTTAGGGTTTAGGATTCAGTGTTAGGGTATAGGTTCAGGATTCAGGGTTTAGAATTAGGATTTAGGATTATGGTTTAGGGTTTAGGGTTAGAGTTTAGGGTTAGGGTTCAGGATTAGGCTTATGGTTTAAGATTTAAGGTTAAGGTTTAGGGGATATGGTTTTAGGGTTAGGGTACATGGTTATTGTTAGGGTTTAGGATTCAAGGTTAGGATTAAGGTTCAAGATTTAAGGTTAGGGTTTAGGGTTTAAGGTTATGGGTAGGGAGAGGTTTAGGGTTTAGGATTAGGATTCATGGGTTAGGGTTAGGGTTATGGGTTAGGGTTAGGGTTAGGGGTTAGTGTTTAGGGTTTTGGGTTCAGGATTATGGTTTAGAGTTTAGGATTAGGGTTTAGGGTTAATGTTTAGGGTTAAAGTTTAGGGTTTAGAGTTAATGGTTGGGGTTATGGTTTAGGGTTTAGGTTATGATTTAGGGTCAGTGTTTAGGGTTATAGTTAGGATTTATTGTTAGGGTCAGGGTTAGTGTTAGGGTTCAGGATTTAGGGTTATAATTATGGTTTAGGTTTAGGGTTAGGGTTGAGGGGTTAGGGTGAGGGTTTAGGGTTGATGGGTTAGGGTGAGGGTTTAGGGTTAGGGTATATGGTTGTGGTTAGGGTTAGGGTTTAGGGTTTGGGATTAGTGTTATGATTTAGGTTTAGGGTTACGATTTAGGGTTAGGATTATGGTTTATGGTTAAGATTTAGGGTGAGGGTTAGGTTTAGGGTTAGGGTTTGTGTTTAGGGTTTGTGGTTATGGTGTAGGGTTAGGGTTAGGGTTATGATGAGGGTTATGGGTTGGGTTTGAGATTAGGATTTAGGATTTAAGATTTGGGATTTAGGGTTAGGGTTAAAGTTTAGGTTTAGGGTAGTGGTAGGGGTTAGTTAGGGTTTGTGGTTAGGGTTAGAGTTAGGGTTCAGGGTTTGGGTTAGTAGTACGGTTAGGATTTAGGGTTATGGTTTAGGGTTTAGGGTTTAGGGTTGGGGTTTATCGTTAATGTTAGGCTTAAGGTTATGATTTAAGGTTAGGGGTTAGGTTGAGGGTTATGGTTTAGGTTTAGGTTTAGGGTTTATGGTCTTGGAAATAAGGTTTATGGTTATGATTTAGGATTAAGGTTTAGAGTTTAAATGAAGCAGTAACCAATGTACAATTATAATCTTTTACTAGCTAATACTCAATGATATTCTAGGAAACATTTAATATAATTATTTTAAATAATATTTAAATTATGATTTATGATACTTATCGTTAAATATTAAAATTTAAATATATTTTTATAGATATATTATATTTTTTAATCTTCTATGTCTTACTTATGGATTAGGACAATACTAAACAAAATTATGCTTTATTTGAAAAATCATAATAGTTAAACTTTCTTTTAACTTTCTCGTTCGACCAATTGTGCCTTTTAAGAGTTTAATTTACTTGTTATCTTACAATTTTATGTTGTTCTATATTTTTCTTTTAAAGCTACTTCGAAAATTTACAATTTATGACGATACAGTAAACACCATGAATCAATAATAAAAAGGAAAAATTATATCCAACGTAAATAAATTTTAGCTATTTTTATTATAATTAATTAGCAAAAACATATTTTCCATTTTTTTATGATAATAAAAAAATAAATATTGTAATAATTATTGAAATAAAAAAATATTGGTAAAGTTTATATTCAAATAATAAAAAATGTTAAGCGCTTACAAAATATATAATAAAAAAAAGTTATTTTTTTTAATTCTTAATGGTTAGATAACTTGTTGACAAATAATAAAATAAAAAAAGAATTATATTCATAAAGGTAACTACATAATGCATGAAAAAAAAGCGAAATAACCTTCTTTATAAATAGTTACAAAAATTATAGATGATATTATTGTAAAAATTGAATTTTTATTTCAATTTTTTCTTATTATTTATATTTGTGTTTGTTGCTTTGATATAGTATTTTTTTGACAAATATTTCTTCTAATTTATTGGATCCAAAACTAATTTAATTTATGCTAATATGAATGTCACTTATCCAAAATTTTTTTATATATTAAAAATTCAACATGAATTTCTTATACATATGTTATGCACAATCAGTGAGAGTAAAATATTTTTTTATATAATACCGGTAATATTGAAAATCTCGATCAAATTATTATATATTTTATATTATAATTTTAATGTTATTAATTATAATTATTTTTTTATATAATGATGTCAGGTATCTGATTAAGGAAGAATTTTTCTTGAATAGACAAATAATCTGTATCAAGAATCATAAATAAAAATATTATTTAAGTTTTTCATTATATATAATTTTATGACTGAAAATAAAATATTTATAATATTTTAAAATATGGTTTCAACATGTAAATTTTGTTACTTATATCATTTTAGCTTGAAACTGTGGAATTGGTTACTTTTAAGAATGTTAAATTCAATTTTAAATATTAAAATTTTAAATCTTTGTCTTTCACCTTTTTAATTTCTTTTAAGATTTATTAATATTAAAAAATCTCAAAAAAATAAAATTAACGGGGTGTAAAATTCCAGGTAGAAACATCGAAAACTAAATATTTGCATCGCAGAGATATTACAAACTGTCAAGAAGTAACAGAGCTTATACTTATATAAAACTGTGGAAACGTAACAAGGAGAATAAACCTTCGGAAAGTAAATACAGGTTGTAAAACTGCAGGTAAGTTTCATAATCCGTTAAGGACACTTATTCTAGCCAGGTAAATACAAATTACAGGTAATACGCATGTGAAGATACTAAATATAAATCCAGCTAAATACATTTTTTTCTTGTGGTTCCAAAATGCTTAACTCTAGTGGTTAAAGGAAAAAATGCTTTGAATTTCAGGCTTTACTTAATGACATTTATCATATCATCTATATCAACTTTGGCATGCCTTAAGGCTCCACTCAGTAATCCACGCTTTTCAGAAAGGACTCTTTGTTTTGGGCTACAATGCTATGTTCCTGTTTCTTTTTTGGTTTCTCTGAGTTATTTTCTACTGTACCAAAAACATTTCAAATTTGGCATGATTACATTTTGTGTCAATCCTAATACAGATCGCCCTCATATAGACCCACTTTGCCACAAATCAGACAGATTGAAAATCCTTTTGTGGGTCCTCCCAAGAAATATAAAAATGTTTCTGTTTTATTTCTGTCAAACATCTTAAGTCTCCAAGCCTGATAATGCACTTAGAAAAAGATTCCAGGTTTAAATTACTTACAATTATTGATGACTGCATTTTGTGCTTTAGCGTCTCCATATTCTATGCTTATTTTTTTTTTTAATAAAAAACTTAAATAAGCTCAGATATTCAATATAAGATTAAATTTTTTGAGTATTTAGTATGTTTCAAATTAAATATCTGATAAATTACAAAAAATTTTATTGAATTACTGAAAAAATATGTTTATTTATATCTCATCTACACATTTTTCCTATCATAAATGTTTTGGTAAGATAACTGAAAAAATTTAATGCATATAATTAATCCACTAAAGTCAGTTTTTCCACGGTGAAGTATAAATCATCGAGATTTTAGAATCTGATGTTATGTGTAAATTTATAATGGGAAAGTCTGGTATGAGTCCAAGTTTGGTGCTTTGCTTTGTTGTATTCTTGTTGGTTGTTGAACAAATGTCAAATGAAATCAGATCAGATGCACAATTTATAATCTTATTTAGTTCCAGTTTTTAAAACTATCATCTAATCACTTGCAGATATATTTTACTTAAATGTTAGAAACGGAATAAAGCTTATAAGGAAAAAAGATTGATTCTTTGAAAAGGAGGGGTGCCGGCAAATGTGAAAAATTTATGAGAGGGAAACTAGAACGAGCGACAACGGGCGAAAACGGCTACATCAAATGAAAGTGAAGAGGCAAGAGTCAAACCAATTCCTCGTATTTTCCTTTTTTTCTGGTACATAAGTAAATTACCATAACAATATCATAGGATTAACCTTAGAACGAGGAAGGAAAAAATATCTTCGAGAAGCATGCCCATGTTCTAGTTTTATTCTGACAAGCTGTTTTCAATAAATCTTGTTCCTCTGCTTACATTTAAGGGTAAATTGATGCTGTGACCGGATCTTAGTGACGTATTACACCAACCCATTTGTGCCCGGATTATCCCCTAGCTATTTTTCGTTGCGTGTCTATTTGTATCAAAGTAGCGCAAGAAATTCTATTTAGTAAGATTGTGCAGAGGTGAAAGATCGAAAATTGCATGTTTCCAAATCTGGGTTTTGCTTAGCTCTTGTGCCGGGATTTCTCTTTGTTGTCTTCGCTTCTGCCCCAGTTGTGGATTCTGAGTCATTGGTTTTCACTTACAAAGCTCCAATGGTTTGAACTTTTCGTTATGAAAATTGGGGGAATGGGTATAGTTAGGACATTGATGCCGCCTCTGGATTCATGATAGTCAGGTTAGGGGTCGTAGTTGCTGCTTCCATTGCAGCCCTCACAGTCAAGCAGCTGAAGGTAAATAACTCAAAATCAGGTACTTGTGCTTATTCACCATTTTTTTTTTATTATTTTTTCACAGATTTTGATCAATTCACTTCTCAACGTGCAAAAAGATCTCATCTTGCTTCATGTTGATGACTGTTCTGTTCCTATAAATAACGCTGACCCTTTATGTTGAACCTAATTCTCTCATTGTGCTCACTTAGAACATGGAGAAGCAACGTTTGGAAAAAGTCAAGATGAGGGTACAGAACAGGACCAGGTCACTTATTCTACTGACGGTCTCACCACGAAGGTTGTGAGTATATTCGGCTGAAGTTGTAAAATTTAATTTTGTTTATGGTGGTTGTTTGGATTTCTTTTGTTTTCTTTCTTGTCTTGATATGAATGGAAGAGAATGGGAATATTTATTTACTTCTGTGAGATGATTTGGCATTGTTGCAGAGGCAAGAAGAAGAGCAAAAGGAGGTTATGTTAATTAACAGCGTAATCAATCGAACCGATGATTTTGAAGATGATATTCCTCCTGAACTGGAAAGCCTTCTGTCTGGAGAGATTGATTTTCCATCACTTGCTGAGAGGACTGATGAGGAGAAGAAAGACAAAATTTATGAAACTGATATGGCTAGCAATGCCAGTGAATTGGAACGGTTGAGGAATCTAGTGAAGGAATTGGAAGAGAGGGAAGTGAAACGTGAAGGTGAATTGCTTGAGTACTATGGTCTGAAGGAGCAGGAAGCGGATTTTGTGGAGTTGCAAAGGAAGTTGGAAAATAAGACTGCAGAAATAGATATGCTTAAAATGACCATTAATTCCTTACAGGAAGAGAGGAAGAAGCTTCAAGAAGAGCTCACAGATGGAGCTTCTGCCAAGAGAGAACTTGAGGCAGCAAGAAACAAAATCAAGGAACTGCGAAGGCAGATACAGCTTGAGGCTAACCAGGCAAAAACCCAGTTGTTGTTGCTTAAACAAAAAGTTTCCGGTCTAGTGATAAAGGAAGAAGAGGCTGTCAAGACAGATGCTGAAATTGGAAAGAAATTGAAAGCTCTGAATGACTTGGAGGTTGAAGTTGTGGAGCTTAGGAGAGAAAATAGAGAACTTCAACATGAGAAGCGAGAATTAACAGTTAAACTCAGTGCTGCTGAATCTAGAATTACAGAACTCTCCAATGAGGTCAGAGTCATAGAGTACATTTTTGGTTCTGTGGGAGTTAAACAGATGCATGAAACCAATATTTTAGAATTGCTCATAGTTGAACAAGTGTATGATAAGTTTTCAGCTACCTAAACTTATGAAAAAGTAATGAAAATCCTCAACGGTTGAAAGTAATCAAACATTAACCAAGTGAGGTTTATATAAATATAAAAGAAACTAAATCTCAAGATTTTTTCTTTATTTTTAGTTAACACCCATATGTTGTTTCTGCTGTGATCTGTTGTATGTTTACTGGTTAATGGGGATGTAACATTTAGAAGAAAATTCTTTTGAAGATGCATGTGGATATCAATTATTTTATTAATTGAAAATTACTTGTTAAAAAAATGTTGGAAAAAGTTGTATAGTTCTTTCATGATAGTGATTAGATTTATATATTTTACACGTGATGAATATAGTTCCATTTTGAGATGCTTTGCCTCGAACTGCAGAATGAAATGGTTTCCAAGGCAAAAGAGGAGGTCAGTATCCTGAGGCATGTGAATGAAGACTTGCTAAAGCAAGTAGAAGGACTCCAGATTAATAGGTTCAGTGAAGTTGAAGAGCTTGTATATCTTCGTTGGGTCAATGCATGCTTAAGGTATGAGCTGAAGAATTACCAGGCACCTCCTGGAAAATTATCAAGCCGTGATCTAAACACAAGTCTCAGCCCAAAATCACTAGAGAAGGCTAAGCAGTTAATGTTAGAATATGCGGGATCGGAGCATGGACAAGGTGATACAGATCTTGATAGTTACTTCTCTCATACCTCTTCACCAGGCAGTGAAGATTTTGAAAATGCTTCTTCCATTGATAGCTTTATGACTAAACATAGTAGTGTTAGCAAGAAAACTAGCTTAATCCAAAAGTTGAAGAAATGGGGCAAAAGCAAAGACGATTCGAGTGCTCTTTCACCACCAGCCAGATATCTTTCAGGTGGCTCTCCTAGCAGGATGAATGTGAGTAATAGACCCAGGGATTCCCTGGAATCCTTGATGCAAAGGAATGCTGGTGATTCTGTAGCCATCACTACCTTTAGACAGAATGATCAGGAACTTTCTAATTCTCCTGAAACTCTGGCTCTTCCTAACATAAGAAGAGTTTCATCCTTTGAATCCTTAAATTCTGTTGCATCTTCATTCCAATTGATGTCTCAGACAGTTGTTGGGCATCTGGATGGAAAGTATCCTGCATATAAAGACCGTCATAAATTGGCCTTGGAAAGGGAGAAACAAATTAAGGAAAAGGTTGAGAAAGCAAGAGTGCAAAAGTTTGGTGAAAATTCAATTTTGAGTATGTCCAAGGCTGAAAGAGAGAGGACAATATCTTTGCCATCAAAACTCACTCAATTTAAGGAGAAGGCATATGTTTCTGGTAGTTCAAATGATCATCCTGACAATGCTAAGAATGTCAATAGTCAAACCATTAACAAGATGAACCTTGTGCACAATGAGAAAAGGGCACCTAGGGTGCCTCAGCCACCTCCTAAACCATCTTATTGTGCTCCTGTTTGTACAAATTCAAATCCTTCAAATGCAATATCACGTCCTCCATCTGTGCCTCCTCCTCCTCCACCCCCACCAGCACGACCAGGTGGACCACTTCCCACTCCACTGGGAAGCCTATCAAGAGGAGCATTAGCTTGTGATAAAGTTCACCGTTTTCCTGAGCTAGTTGAATTTTATCAAACACTGATGAAACGGGAGGAAAAGAATGAGACTTCATCATTATTTTCTTCAACAACTTATGCATCTGATGCTAGGAGCAACATGATTGGGGAGATCGAGAACAGATCATCATTCCTCTTAACCGTACATTACAAATATACCAAGGCTTTGTTATTTTTTCATATTGGCATTTATATCATTACAAATTCAGAACCTTATTTTTAATGGACATGGATCTAGGTGAAAGCCGATGTGGAAACACAGGGTGACTTTGTCTTGTTCTTGGCAACTGAAGTTCGAGCAGCCTCCTTCAATAATATTGAAGATCTAGTGGCTTTTGTGAACTGGTTAGATGAGGAGCTTTCCTTCTTGGTAGGTGCTTCCACCATCATTAACAAGTTTCTAGAAACTAATTAATATAAATTGCTGATCTTGTGAGAAAGTATGGAAGTTGATCCTTTGTGCTGTTTTCCCCATAAATTGCATTCCTCCTTTGCAATTTTACATCCAATGTGCATTTTGTTCATCTCAATTTATTCCTTTCTACAAGGTCGATGAACGAGCTGTTCTCAAGCACTTTGATTGGCCCGAAGGGAAAACAGATGTGCTGAGAGAGGCAGCTTTTGAATATCTGGATCTGATGAACTTGGAAAAGCAAGTCTCCACCTTCACTGATGATCCCAAACAGCCATGTGAAGCTGCTTTGCAGAAAATGTACTCATTGCTCGAAAAGTAAGAGTCATTGTTTTATGTTATAGTTTGATGCACCATAAATACTAGATTAGGAGGTCAATCGTTTGTGGATATTTTCTTGAAAACTCAATCTAGAATGACTCTTATCCAAATAGAATGTAAACTATTTTCTTATGTCTACTTAAATGCTGGAGATTTGGACATTTCCAGTCACAAATATAGAATGTTATAAACTTGTTTATTTAATGTTTCTTGGTGTACGTGTTCCTTGCTATTATTCTCTATAGATATAGAATGGAGCTTATTTATTCATTCATCTATTTCCATCTTGCTCTATTTTTGCTTCTAGAGTGGAGCAAAGCATTTATGCACTCTTACGGACAAGAGATATGGCTATTTCGCGGTACAAAGAGTTTGGAATACCAGTATCTTGGCTATTAGATACAGGAGTTATGAAAGGTATGCTTCTAATTACAGAATCAGTTTGTGTTCCAGTTAACGCAGAGAACTTGTTCACGAAGGTGGTTTTTTTTTTTTTTTTCTGTAGGCATATTCGACTGAGTTTCTACATAAACATTTCTGAGAAAGAAAAATAAGAATAATTAAAATGAGTTTCTCGATATAAGTTGAAATTAACTTATGTATATGTTAATTTATGGAAACTCTTCCATGTAACTGCTATAAATTTTTATTTTTAACTTGTGTATAAGCTAAAAACTTTAGCTTGTGTAGGAAAAACCTTATGGGAAAATGGAATTCTATCATATCTTCAATAGTATCCTGTTTGCCAATACAGAATGGTTCACGTATTAGTAGTAAGAATATCTCAAGTAACCAAAATAGAGATAAATATAAACTTAAAAATAATAGCAAGTTTTTGTGTTGATGCCTGCTTCTTTTTGAAGCTATGAAATGGTGACTTAGTAGTTGCTACTGGTAACTTTCTCACTGCAGATCAAGCTTTCCTCTGTGCAACTGGCAAACAAGTATATGAAACGTGTTGCATCTGAACTTGATATATTATCTGAACCCGACAAGGAACCCACCAGAGAGTTTTTGATTCTGCAAGGAGTGCGTTTTGCTTTTCGTGTTCATCAGGTAATTTTAAGGCTCTTGCTTTTGGTTTCACTTCTAAATCCCTCATGAACATAAAATGATTTTGCATAGATAAACTAGTATATATGTTATATATATATACACACACACACAGAAAGAAAACTAAACTATCCTTGAGGAATAGGAAATTATTTCCTGCACCCCTCATTTTTGAACGTGCACCATCACAATTGGGTGAAATGACTGAATTGTTCAGTCCGCTTCTCCCTTACTACACCCCACCACTGCTGCCGCGGCTGCTGTACCATCACTAGAAGAAAAATGCTGCAAATTTTAGAAAATTTGTTCTAGAAATATATTTTCAAAAACACATTTTAGAAAGTATTAAATTGATATGGAAAAAATGTTCCGAAATATATTTCATGCCTTTTGGAAATTTTATTTTAGAAATCTTGTTTCAAAAATTTTATTGTCTAAAGTTTATTTCAAAAATCTTATTATGTTCTGGAAAACATGTTTCTGAATATATTTCATAAATTCCGTATAATGTGTTCTGAAAAGTTTATGGAAGAAGTCTTCGGAAACACACTTTAAAGATTGTGGGTGCAGGTTCAATTTTAGGGAGGTGTAGGAAGCAATCGCTTGAGGAATAATGAAATATGGAACTGTCAAAATTTATCACGGGCCAAGTTGGACCACTAAACTGTTGGCCCAAGAAATAGGCCATGCATTTTTTCTTGTACCAAAATAAATTAATGGACTGGAAGGGATTTTTCTTGCTGCACCCTCATAACTAAAGAAGTGCAACTCTTTTCAGTTTGCAGGAGGTTTCGATACAGAGAGCATGAAGGCTTTTGAAGAACTAAGAAGCCGCATCCATGCTCCAGCAGGTGAAGATAGTAGTAAGTAACCAGAAACATAGATAGATGATCAACAAAAGATTTTTTTTCACACTAGTAATTGCTTCTATAATGTATGTTACCTCGTTAGCTGTATACGTCATTCCTCTGCCTCAATCTTCATTCAATATTGTGTAATAATTTTAATTTAAATAGAACAAGATTAAATTTTTAGGTATAAATAAAATACATGTGATTAAATTTATATATTTTAATATATATTAATTGAAAAATATACCCATTCTGTCCTCTTGTCAACAAGATTATTTTCTGTCAGCGTTTGGGACGAGTTCGAATTAGTACTTGTGATTTAAAATAAAAAAAATATTTTGATCCTCCTTAAATAAAGAAATGAAATTAAGACAGTGCATTGCGGGAATGTAATTCATGTTCCATTTTTTATTTTTTTATAATTGATTCAAGGTTATGTCTAATGTCTTATTTATAAAAGTTGCTTACAATCAAACATGGTTTAGTAAACTTTACTATTAAACAAACGGCGTGCATTACTTTTACAAGTATCGTTATTTCTATACTTTAGAGAGAGAAAAAAGCTTCGGGAGAATGAAATTAATGAAAAAAAAAATGTTGAGTAATTATATAGAGATAGTAAAACTTACAATAATCACAATCTTTAACAATCTCAATATTCAAGTGAATTTTTTTTAAATGTTTAACTATATGTGACCTAATTTAATTAATTTATTTGATTAAAATAAATACAATTTTATTTTATATTAAATATTGTAATTAATTAGGAATGACAATGTGGTTTACCCACAATCTGATATAAAAGATGTGGGGTGGGTTGGACATACGAGTCCATCAATTCGTATAGGTTTCTTGTATCTGCATAGTTCAATGCTTGCGTAAGTCAAAGTGTGATTGGTTCATCATGTCTTATAAATTCACATTAATTTTTTAATCTTTTATTGTTATGAAGTATTATTTATGTGTTGAATATTATTAGATATTTTTATTTATTGTTTTATTAATATCATATATTTATTAGTACAAAATTAGATTTTATTTATAGTTACTTTTTTATTTACTTGAAATAAATTGTAAATAATTTCTCCTTAACTTTGTTTTTATAATTATTATACTTGCACTAAATCTTTATTTTAATAAGAAATTTAAATTAGGAATTAAAAAAAAATTAAAAAAATTATACAAATGATATGTATATCTTTTATATATTAAATGTTTATTTGTTTTGTGAGGTTTCATAATATAGGATATGGTATTAAAAGTAAGATGTTTAGTATACTAGATTTGATATAGATTTTCTTGTATACACACTTGACTTTCTATTTTGAAAAGATTGTATATGAGTTGGAACATACTTTTGAACTCTCTATTTAATTCTACTTTTTTTTACTAATAAAAAAATAAAACTTATAATATGTCAAGTATAAGCTATATTTACTGAGATACAATATAATAAACATTACTCTTGCATATAAACTTTGAAATGTCAACTAATAATATGTACGTATTATATTAATATTTAATATGTTAATGATGAATCGTTTGGACAAAAGAAATAAAAATAATTATGTTTAACCTTTTCATAATTAGTTCATACATAAATTTAAAATATTTTGTAAAAGAATAGTTACAGAGCAGAATTAATCATGTATAACTTCATTTTAATTTATAAAAGATCTATTTTTAATTCCTTTTTTAAAATGAGGTTATGGACAAAACTCGTCCAAACAAGTTAAATCTATGTTAATTTTTATATTAGATTTTTTTTATAATTACACCTTAGCTAATTTTTTGGGAGAAATCACTGGTTTAATCTCATTATGTTTGCATTAAATATTAATAATTGTTGGATAAAATTTCTGTAAAAGAAAGATCAATTTAATGTCAAATAGTCAGCAAACGATAATACTATTTTAGTAGGGTGTGATTAAGCGTGGGACTCCTTGCAATTAGGTTGTTGCTTCAAATTATAATCTACCAGATTGTTTCACCTTAACCAAACAACATTATTAATGGTTAACGTTGGAGATTAATTTGATGGTAATGAATTACCAAATGACAAACTTACAATATATTAAAAAGACGTGAAAGCTAATTAATTATAGTGTCAATCACCTTATATTGATTACAATAGCAAACAGAAATTAAAAGTGAACATTGTAACATGAGATATTTGTACGAGCAAATTTTGGTTCGTCATCTCTCTCTATCTCCCCTTCTGGTTATAAGTAAGCATCGAATCTGTTTGTAATCATTAACAAATTAAATTTACATGTCTCTTTTCTAAAAACAATTCCACTCAAATCAAACCATATAAAATAGAATCATTATAAATGATAATTTTTTTTACCCAACACAATTATATATTAAAAAATCACTATAAATGAAACAAAAATTACAAAACTCCTCTATCGAAAGAAATAAGTAGGATTATTAGAAACTTTGAGCATATAATATGAATATTTTGTATGAGAATCTCTAAGGAACTTAGAGGTTGAAGTAAGGGTTTTTGATTAGGTAAGGTTCTGCATTCAGTTTGTGTCTGGGTAGTTATTGTGTACGAATTGCAATCATAGTCATTGTCTTTGAGTGACAATGGCACTGGATCCATTACTTTACATGACAAGTGCTGATTAAGATGCAGTTTTGACAACGACATGGCTCGTTGAACAAGTGCATGAACCCATTATTCTCTATGCGAACCAGGACAGTCGGCAAACCCTTTTTATTTTTAAATTTTCAAATACATCAGCAAAACACAACACTGCTTTTTCTTTTCCTTCAACCCTTTCCAAACTATTAACTTCTGGTCGCCATAACTCTTTTTATCTATATAATCTTATTAAATCGGTTATTGAATATTTTCTCACCAACTAACTTACTATTTACATCAAATTTTAGATAAATCAGACCTTTATACCAATGTAAATTCTTAATTGATATTTTCTTATAATCTTAAAAGTGTATCATCAACTAAATTGAATCTAGTTAATGAACACGCTTTAAATTTAAAATATATTTTGTATACTCAAACTTTAAGCTTAATGGTTTAATAAAATTTAATATATAGAGTTATGAAAAATAATTTTAACCAAATTTACCTGTAGGATAATTTGATATATTTTACATGTACAATTATATATTTAATATGGGATAAACTTAATAAAAAAAAAATTATATGAGTAGGAGAAATAAACACTTAGGACTAAGGATCGGTCAGATGGGAAAATATTTGGAAGATTAGCGAAGAGGGTAATTTAAGGTTAAAGAATTTGAGATGTTTTGGCATAACCTTTCCATAAGTAAGTGAAAATATAGATTAGAAAAAGAAGAAAGGGGTTTTGTGGATCGATATTTTGAAGTCTAAAGATGGGTTATGGAAAACATTGAGTGCAAGGAAAATAGTCACAAGTCAATATGACGGAAGAATCAAGGAAAATAATCACAAGTCACTATCATGGAGAAATCTTAGAAAAGTCAATAGATATAGAAAAAGGAGAAACTAGTTCTATAATAATATTTACTACAAGAAAAAATTATTTAAACAATAATTTTATTTACTAAATAAAATAATTATTAATTATAATTAAAATAATTATTAAATTAAGTTTTCGTTATTAAATAACTATAAAATATAGTATAAAGAAGAAAATCATACTATATAAGCAGAATATATCGTAACAAAATTTGAATATTTTCTAAATTTGTAAAATTTTAATATTTGCATATTCTATTATATCCCATTTAGTTTTTCAAGGTATTACGGTTTAACATTGGCAGTGAAATTTTAAATATAAGACTGGTTTCTTTACTTGATTGATAACTTTGTCCAATTCAATGTTTAAAAAGCTTGAACTAAGGGTAATAGGAGCATCAGGTTATCTAGCCTAAAAAATACTTATTTTGATGCTTGTGCAGGTAAGTTAGGACCAACACTTAATACTAGCCACTAGTGATATTTTTTTTTATCGATAAAATATATTTACAACTATATCCTTTTAGATGAGCCTTAACAAATCTCCTAATATTCTAAAATTAGAGATGAATCAAATTAAAATAAAAAAAGAAATATTATTTATGTTCGTCGTTATTTTTTAAAATTTAATGGTTGTGCAAATAAATTGTCTTAATTCTTATGTTTCAAGAAAATAAATAATATGGATGAGAAGGACTTTATTTTTCATTTAAAGTTATTTGGAATAATTAACTTGATCTCCTGGTATAATTGTGAAGTTTATATTTAAGGTTATTTACTCTTTTCACTCTTGTATACAAATATTTTTCAAACACTCTTCTTTTTCTGTTGATGTTATCATACTCTATAAATTTTTCTATAAATATTTAAGTTGAGATGACATTAATATGTGAGGGAAACAACTTTAGGTTTTGTTTGGTTGGAATAGTGAATTTGAAGGAATTGATTTTAAGGAATTTGAGTAGATTGTGTGTGAATGATAATGTTATTTCCATTAATGGATAGATGGTAAGATTTGAAGAAAATGGTTGTGAAAGTTTGAAAATGATTTGATAGAGGTTATAGATTTTTTTTAATTAATATATTTGTGAAATTACTAATTGACCCTTGCGAAAAAGGATGTTTCGTAATTTTAAACTCATTTACAAGGACTGTTTGATAATTTCCAATTTCATCCCTTCAAATTTTTTCACATGGGCTAGGATTCCATCTTACAAATTCTCTCCAATTCATCCTCCCAAATTAATACAACCAAACACACTTCATTCACAATAATCCATCTTCTTATACAGTAAAACCACATAAATTGGTTTAACCAAACATAGAATTAGTCATTATAGAATAAATATAGTTAATTAGAGGGAAGCTTTTTTTGTAAACATACATATATCTTATCAATATTAAGATTATTTGTTCTCCTATATCGAGTAAACATTTCAAAATAGTTAACATGAATAGTCTTGCGATGATTTAACACGTAAAACCCAACATCACGATCACTTTTTTTCTACTATAACATGATGGAAACTATTTATATATGTAAATATATAATACCGTTGATTTCATTTGCGATAAATATTGGATTTTTGAATTTAATAAACATAATTATTGACTTTATTTTTCAAAAATTAATGAAAAATAATATTGGAAAACGATAAATCTCATTTTGGTTGCAAGTTTAGGTAAATTTAAATAATGATGTAAATTTCAACCTCTCGTAACTTATAATAAACTGTATTGATTGGATAAAAACTTAAAATTAATTTTAAAAACTTTTAAGATTAATTTGATTACTTAAAATTATATACCTTTAAATTTCTCTTTTAACAATGTTTGTAATAATATGAGGATAATTAAGTTAAAAAAAATCTTCACTAAATATTGGTTATTATACAATTCATTAATGATAAATCATAACCTTACTCTATAATAAAAGTCAATACAACTATTCCATTTGATGTCTTTTCATCCAATAGACCTCCATAAGTAAGTTTTTAGCATGCTTTTAGAAACATTATTAGCCATAAAATCATAATTAATCTAGCTTTTGAAGATAAAGTCAATACAATCACTCAATTTCATGTCTTTTCATTAAAAATATAATTATTTACTTTGTAATTATTAAAATGCAATTGCTTTCTACTTTGATTGTTTATATCAGTTGCTAATTAATATTTATAGAGGAAATTCTTACCAAAAATCATTTGGTGATTCATAGTATATATATGAATAAAAATTGGAAAAATGGAGAAAATAGTAAGAATTTAGTAAGTCCAATTTTTCTAGTTTGATCGATTCACTGTTGGAGAAAATAGTAAGAATTTAATAAGTTCACTTTTTTTAGTTCACTGTTAATTAATGAAGAAAACTCACTTCTAAAATGGATTGTAATTCTATCTTAATTAAGTGTTATAAAATATATAATAAGATTCATATATTATTTTCCATACTGTTGTAGTTGAATTTACATTTGTTTATAATTTTATCTATATTAAGTGTTTTCAGCCTTCCCTTATTTGATTTAAAAGTTTTTTTTATTATAATATTTAAATATTATTATTTTCTTTTTCAAAAGTATTATATATTAGTTTTTATTTAATAATTTTATTGAACTATACGTCCTTACGTATACTTACAGTCTGTTTGAACTATAATGATCTTTTATTTATTTTACAATTCATTTTTTTTATCAGAATCAATAGCAACATGGTTAACTATTAACTGTGGAAGTGGTATGTGTGTTTCATATTATTATCTATACGAGTTTCTTTAACCACATAATAACATGTTATGCTTATAAATAGAAAAGGTTAGATTAGACATGTCTAATTTTATGAATCACCCACAACTACGAATAGACATAATAAATTAAATTAAACTCAATTATAAAATATTTTATTTAGTTAAATATATGAAAGTGGATTGTAAAATGGTAGGATAAATAAAACTGAACTGCTTTCGCATTTTTTATTTATTTTATTTAAATTTGAACTATCTTATAAACTATATTTACTTGCGCAAATTATTTGATATGCACCCACTTCACATAAATATACACCTTTATATACATTCCACTCTTGAGCAAGCATATAAAACATCCACAAAATCCATGCCATTTTTACGTAAAATATTATGAATTTAGACTCATGATTATTTTTTTATGATAACTGGATTAATAATAGTTTAATAATAATAATATTTTTTTCTCATTGTTCTAAGAAGACAAAAATATTCAATAGCACACTACTTTAATAAATTTGTTTTGATTTAAACATAAAATTATTATTCTTTAAAATTAAACAACACACAAATCTGTAATTATAAAGTTATTTAATGTCATGTGAGTGTAAAGTATTTTATTATTAAAATAAATCATAAACAAGATTCTTATAATACTCCTTTTTTATTAATCTTTTACCTTTTAAAAAATTATGTTTGAGTTGGGAGCTTTAAATTTAAATTATTCAACGGTTTAAAAAAAAGATAAAGTATTAAAACCAACCATTTAATTATAAAACAATGCAACTTTTAAGGAATAATTTAGCACAATTTCAACTTAATGTAATTATGCAACAAAATTAAGAAATACTATTTTAGTTAGTAATTTTAAAGCGTAATATAGAATAAGTTAGCTAATTGTGTTGAAAAGTGGATCAACAAAATTTATTCATTTTGTAATTGTTTATTAAGTAACTATATTTTATATCATTACAAAAACTTTATATGCAGAAGACAATTTCTTTGTGAATGATATTTGATGTATTTAGGAAAATGACTTTTGTCTATAGATAACCTTATTTCAACTAGATTTTCAGCTTTATAATTCAATTTTGGCTCAACACCTACAACTGAAGTTTTGATGGTTCTAATAATTTTAGTTTTATAATAAGTACCTCTTTGTAATATTTATTTTATCTTTGAGTATTTTTTTAAGATCATTCCTTGCATAGATATTTAATGGTTTGAAGAAATCTAATAGTTGCATATTTGAACATGTTCCATGTTTATCCCATTCATAAGTCCAGAAGAACATCTCACCTTTAACATAATTTAGCCAATGGTGAATAAATTGAGTTATTGGGTTGATCAAATAAAAATAATATCATCAATATCATATCAAAAATATTATTAAGAATTATATATCTTACCACAAATTCATTTACACAGGGGATTGACAATTAGATGATTGGGGCTATGATTTAATTGAATAGCCAAAGATCATTAACAACCATTACAAGTTAAGTATAGAAATATTATATTTGTGATATAGCAATCAATTGGAAGATTTGGTTATTTATGTATAGACATTCTGTCATATGTATATCCTAACAGAAAATAATTAAGATTACTAATCATGTTGTTTATATTAAAAAATGATTGCTATAATTCTGCACAATATGATTGTAATAATTTTGCACAGTTCTGCACAATAGGTTGTATATATGCGAAACTTGTATCATTTGTTAGGAAATTATATTTCCTTAGTGTAATTATTGTGGACTATATATTTATATATATCTATATCTATATATATATATATATATATATATATATATATATATATATATATATATATATTT
>Ga0099825_1003085_pt1 | contig 22249 bp, 6 predicted proteins | sample SiratroredBW_FD_76838 | JGI IMG/M metagenome (GOLD analysis project Ga0099825, IMG submission 76838) | Root nodule microbial communities of legume samples collected from California, USA - Siratro red BW | ecosystem: Host-associated > Plants > Roots > Nodule | place: USA: California | collected... | reverse complement strand
CAATGACACCTAATTGTTAGGATGAAGTTCTGTGTAAGCAACATTTAAAATTCTAAGAACCGCCATGGTGAACTCGTCTAAAGGGAAGTGAACATGAACATTTTTTATTAAGAAAGCATAAAAGAAGAAAAAATTGATCGTCGAGTTCTCTCAGCCTTGTTACACATGAACGACCAAAGAACATCGACGAAGAGCAATAATGTCATCAGGAATGGATAGCTCCAAGATATGTACACTCTCAGTAAATGACTTAAGAAGAGAAGACCACCTATATTTGGAATAATACTCTCATACCCAAGGGTACCCCACTTCTAGTCATACACGACATGAGAGATGTTCTCGGATAAACTCTATGCTACCTATTTCCATATATGACTCGACACTATTGTCACTAACCTTCTCAACACTAGTCAATGTTAACTAGTCTTTATGGAATCGCTTGAACTCGTCTACCCCTTTCCAACAAGACTGATAAGGTCATTAATGAGGTCTGCATCCCTTAAATATACATGTCTTGGAGATTATACTGACCCACTCGAAGACCATGAGCAAGAGTAAGTATCAGAAGAAAATGAACTTAGTAAAAGAATAAAGAGGACAAAGAGCCAAAGGGTGGATCAAGAGCTTTCTAGAAGATTAGGCTTATTTAAGCCTGTTTGGGCCTTAACCTATTATTTTGGACCAAATCAAATTCTAAAGAATCAGTCTAGAGAACATGAATCATCAAGGAGAAGTCTTATAATTGTATAAATTGTTTAGAATAATTTGCGTCTTGTATTTTGGGCCAATGTAGTGTAAGATTTTTAATTTTGGGTCAAGGGTTGTAGAAGACAAAACCTTAACACTAGGAGAGGGAAGCTTGCACCTAGGTATAAAACCCTAGCTTGCCATGCAAGTTACGGCTAGGTGGCACTACTTGCCTTCTATGTTTCCTTACCACATGACACTCTTCCAATGGAGAGAATCCTCTCCATTCATAGCTTGTCACTTGTCATGTTCTCATTTGAGAGTTTTGGAGAAGCTTTGACCTATAAATAGAAGTGCTTACTACAAGTAAAAATTAACTTGGAATTAGTAATGAAATGCTACCCATTTTCTTTCATTCTACTTGTTCCTGAGTTCTTCCTAGGTTAGTCTCCTTCTAAACTTAACTTAGACTCTTTCCTAGTGAGTTGACCTAACCTCTCACTCTCACAAATTCCGAATTTCACATCAATCCACTTCTCTAAGTTATAAGAATGCTTTCGCCTATTAAAACTCCTTCATCATCCATCAAAAAGAAGAAATCATAAAGATGACAATTAGAAAAAAAATATTTTACATCATTATTTACCTTGATGAAATGATGCACAAACAAACTCGAACTAAGAATATGATGGACCTTTAAAGAGGGCGGATGATAACGACACAACACTCACAACTTCACAACGTTATATTCCCAAATCTTCAATGACCACGATCACAAGACCTTTCACATCTTTGACAGATGCGTCGTTCGAGAGAACATACCTTTTAGGCTCTTCAAAATGCTTCGCGATTCTAGACCTTAGGGGACCAATATACTACACAAGCTAGTAGGGTCCCAACACGGTAAAGAAAACCATTTTTTCTTTCAAATGTTTGAGCTCAGAACAAGTGTCATCTTAGTCACAACCACCTCTCCGCATCCTATAACTATGACGGCCTCAACTAAGGCAAGCATAATGTTAGCTTATGATAATCTCTCAAGACTACGTTTACTTGAGACTAGAGAGCCAGTATACTACATGAGTGGTCGAGATGTTGATAGCTATCTATCTCTCAACATCTCAACCATCCTTGTATCGTTCTCACTTTAATGTAATTATGTTTTAATAATAATAATTACCAGATAATAAGTGACAATTATCAAGATTAAAAATATAATTAGACCTATTTGAACTTATACCTATTCTCCATACAAATAAAAATTCAATCTAAAACTTATAAATAAGTCAACTCTCTTAAAATAATATATAATGAAATTTTTGCATATTACCACACAAACATCCATATTTTAATTATTAACTTAAGTGTTAAAATCTGAAAAAAAGAATTCAAAATTAAGAATCGAATTCGTGACTAAAATTAAAAAATATTTCAGAAAAGAAAATACAAGAAAGAGATAGACCAAAACATTAATAAAATTGTGGTGATCATATAAAGTTACCCGACCTTGTAAAACTCGTGGATCTTGACCATATCCCAGTATATACAAACATTAATATCATACTTAAGTAGTAGGCATATGAAGATAGAATTATGCGAAATAACAAAATAAAAATTAGTTTCATCAACTTGAGAATTTTGCATCACTTGATTAAGAATGTTGATATCCAAGCATTCAAACGGTAGAAAAAAAAAAAACGAAGGATATCTAAAGATGCGACTTAAGATATATTATTTTAGTATTTAATATTTAATGAAAGGAAAATTCTAACAAAACAAAATTATATTTTAATAAATGCATCTTAAATAAGTATTTGTATTTTAAAGGGTGTCTATCTATCTATTTCCTTTGAATTCAGCATTCTGGTCACAGAATCAAAGCACGTACGTCTAAAGCTCCTCAACCATGAATTTATTTAGGTCTGCCATCATGTTTTGTTTAGTTTATTTTTTAAATTTCTGAAAAACATGCACTTAAGCAAATCATTGATACACATGATGAAGTGAATGCAAATTATGCATGCCCTTTACTTTTTATTTATTTATTTCTGCATTAGGAACTTAAGTGTTAAGTAAAAATAAGTGAATACTATATAAATAGAAAAAATTAATTTTGTTAACTTATAATTTTGAATTGAAAATAGTATTTTATTTTGTTCATATAAATTTATTGGTATTAAATATTTGCAGGAACATGCATCTTCTAGACTATTCTACTATTCTTATCCTCACCATAGAGGGAAGGAACAAAAGAACCAACAAGCATGCCTGATCTCACTGGCACTCAATAGTGGAAAAGCTACTTAATAATCTTCCATTCTACCCACTCTCGTTACGCTGTCGTTTTCACCGCAAATGACGCTTAGCATGTGTCTTTTTTTTATTGTACTACCAATTTCCTGCACCTCATGTGCTACTATGCCCTATTTAATATACCACAGTTTTTCTTTATCCTCACTATTTCTTTTTTCTTTTTTCTTCTTCTTCTCACAAAATGATCTCATTTTTGTAATATGAAAATACAAGGACAAAAGCTGAAATAGGAGAAATAAAAATAATCTATGTTTCTTTTTTTTACAAAAAAATATATCCTAGGATCATCGAGCGTTTGAATCTTAAATGTTGAACTAAATTAAAAGTAATACTTGCAGTCTCGAGGGAGAAAAAATACTACAAGGGCTTGTGATGGTCATTATGTTATAATCTCGACTTTAGCAACACTATTAACATTATAGACAGGATAGGTGAAATTATATACACTTATATATCATTTTAATTATTTTCATTTTTTTATTCGCATGTCGTCTAGTAGTCTAAAATTAAAAAGGTAAACTTTTGATTGACGGTCCCACTTTAATGTTTTAAAAATTGTTTATACAAGTGATTTGGTGTTTAAATTTCTTAATTATGCTATGCGATTCTATCCTTTAGGAGATGCTACTGTACTCTAAAATACACTAATCCAGTGAGAGCTCGAGGAATACTATACCTCCTGATTACAAACGAATATTTTTATTAAAAGATTCTTCTAACAGGAAGAGAGATTAACCTGTGCAAAATAATGAATCGTTATCTACGTTCGTATTGAGAAATATTAATATCTGAAGGTATATTAGATTATAATTTAAAAAAACAATAAGAATATGAAGAAATAAAATTATTGATAAGATCTTCTAAACAGGAAATTTCATAATTAAAGTTTGTAGCTTAAATTTTAATGAATTTATAAAATTTGAAACGACTTCGTTAATTTTTAAAAAATATTTAAAATTAAAATAGTAGATATAAATAATAATAAATAGTAAAAATTGATAAATAAAAATAAAAACAAAACTTTTTTTTTTCAATATTTGACTCTAAGGAACAAAACTAAAATGTTATAAACTAACTAACGGATAAGAAATGATTCATTTATTCAAAAAGAGTAACTCTTCAATTATTTTTTATCATTATTAATGCCTCAATTTTTCAACTTACATAACCTACAATCAGAATGTAACTGGTTCTATTTAAAAGTTAATAATTAAATATTATAATTTTATTTTGACTTATCTTATCTGATTTACGTTACTAGATGAGATGATTGATATAGTTTACAACAATTTTTTTAATAATTATTTTATTTAGAATAAAAAATTGTAATTTTAATTCTGATATTAATGGTTGCATTGAAAGCTTAAACTAGATAAAAAATGATAATTAATACTTAGGGTACAATTCTTTCTAATGTGACTTGACCTATGTATAATTGGGTCAATTATGTAACCTACAACAATTATTATGTGATGTGTGACCTCTAATTTCTACCAAGTCTCTCTCAACAATAAGTGTTTTATAGTTATTAAAAAAGAAAATTGAGATTAAATGAAACATAAGTATACATATAAAATAATAAATTAAAAGCTTTAAGTGGTATAAAACTTATTTAAATAATAACATTTTTGTAGACTATAGGGAACACTCATGCATCATTTTATATAGTAGCTTTATCATATTAAAGTGATATTCACCTTTTGATTCTAAAATGAAATAAACATATTTGTTTGTTAATGGAATGAAAAGTAAAATTAAATTGTATTACGTACTAATCTTTCAAAATGCTCTCAAGAATTAATCCTATCATATATAATGATTCATAAGAATAATCTCTATTATGAATATAAGTTTTTGTTCTATCTTGTCAATCCTAGTTGCTTTAATTTTGTTGTAAGTGTTGTCTTCTTGTATAAGGAATCAAAGTCCCCAAATTAAAACTACATTAAATTCTATATATAGTTGTTGAAAAGTCTTTAGAGATGGTATGTTAATATATTCTTTGAAGTTATGTATGGTGTGTAGATAACCACTCGTTGTTTCTTTACATTACAAATATTTTACTTTGTTAATATATATTCAATGTTGTTACAAATCATCATAGTAAAAAAGCCAGTAACAATATGATTATATCAAGAATTCTTCAAACCACATAGTCATCACACTTGAGTTTGAGTTATACACCTTTATGTATGTTTTTTAACTTTATTCATATTTTCCTTTTATTATTAAAAAATCTCATATGTCGACTAAATAAGAAGATCCGACTTTTAAATTGAATCAAGATAAACAAATTATACTAATTTAAAATAAATATAACAAATGATTTAATAATTAAGATGTTGTTGCTTATGTATTTTGTGGACCTAGATAAATTTATTAAGGTCCATGAGTCTCAATTATAACATTTGGATCATATTAGGATGATGTTGGCCGAGGAGTCTTAGTACATGCAACATTTGGGCTACCTAATGTATGATGGGAGGGTTGCCCATAGACGTGTGTGAGGCTAGATATGGACATATTTATAAAGAAATCAGGATTTGAAGCAAACATGGTGGGTTGCATATAAGAGATTTCCATATGAGAAATGAGTATGAAGATAAGTTGTAGGCAATGAGGGGTGTTGATTCATGATTGAATGTGTAGAAGGGGTAGGTTTTGTTATCTCTATGTCTACTCCTTCCCCTACCCCTACTAATATCTCTTTTTATTTGGCATATTATTCTTTATCTTCTAAATGTTGGTGCAGGTTTGTGAAAACTATGTAAAACGTCATTTCACGTGTTTTCTTTTACATGTGAAATCTGATTATTACTATAATTTGAATACCTAGTTGTTTAACATGACATTTTGTTTTGTGAAGAATTTAAAGAACATGATATTGAAAAATATTACACCTTTTACATTAATCATAGTTTTAACTAATGTAAAAATCATATTCTACAATCATAGTTTTAATTGTAATTCTAACTTATATAAAATATTACATTCTATATCAACTCTACGTCAAACCAATATAAAAAATAACACATTTTACATTAGTTACACCTTACGACCAATGTAAAAATCTAATTTTCATATTTGATTATGAATCAATATTAAAGGTACTTTATTCTCTAAATTGTCCATCAATCAATCTAGAATATCCAATGGTTATGTAAAGAAAGATAACAAATTAGACGGCTGGTAAATCCTTTCGATTTCAACATTTTACATGGCTGGAAATTTGTTTTGGAAATCCATTCAAGTTTTATTGGGCTATATCATTTCTCATATTTTTGCTTTCTTACTCATGTTGTTCCTACATGACTTTTCTTTTTCAGTTTTAAATTCTAGTAGGTAATCTCACATTGCACTTAAACCCGTCTGTCCCTTTTATATATTGGATGAGCAAACCCCTCTGGACACATATGAATTTCACATGGAACAATTATGAAGTACGATAAATGCAACTATCAAATAACTCTAAAGTAGAAAAAAATAATAGCCTTGATCTGTGACATGGTATGGTACCCCTTTCACAATGAATCAGTCTTCCTCTTTATTGACGTATGGGTCAGTAGGTGAACTGTAAAAGCGATTCAACAATTTTGCATATCTACTGTACGCAAAATCACTTTATTTTTAAGCTGCAGTTTAAAAATTAAAGAACTTCAACTGCAAAAAAAACTTTCTTTAAATATCATAATATATAATTCGCTAAACCCGGAACCGTCATTAAATTGAATGGTGAGAATACAGTTACATCTGCAACTGAAAAGCAAAATAAGATTGATGGAATCAGTGGCGAAATTTCAGGGGGCTATTGGTCAAAAAACTGCAAGTGGTGGCCAAATAAAAAAGCTACGGTTTCACTTTAATAACGATATATGTTTCCCTGAAAGAATAAATAATATTTTTTTTCAGCGAAGCTGATATAACTAATAATGATATATTATAATTTACATATATAAAATTTGCACAGTGTAACTTTAGCCTGAAGCAACACCAACTTATGGAAAGGCGTTAACACCGCAGAAAACGGATGATGAATTTGTTACCTTAACACCAAACATAATCCCATTTTTTAACTATATTTTGTTAGCAATGTTCCTTGTTTATATATATCATATGTAATAAATAGCTTCTGCAGTTCAGCCTCCAAGCCTTATACCGAGTTTCCCTGTTGAAGAGAAAACCGCAGAAGTGGTACTTTTCAATAAACTCGAAAGTGATGCTTCATGTTTAGTTCCTTGTTTCTTTCTACTTATATAAGTGTTTTTTTTTTTTTGTTGCCATGTTATGTTTTGTTTGTAGACAGACGCAATGGGAAGCAGTTGTTTGCTCCTTCTGTTGCGTGGTGTTGTTCTGGCTCTGCTGCTGAGTGTATCTCTTGTACAAGGAGAAGATTCGTATAAATATTACACGTGGACGGTGACATATGGAACTCTTTCTCCCCTAGGAAGTCCTCAGCAGGTGCCTAATATTATAATATGCTTTCATTGGTTAAAATGTGTTTTGATAAATTGGTTGAAGCTGAGTCTAAAGTTTTAGTGCTTGAATTTCCAAGGTCATTCTTATCAATGGTCAGTTTCCGGGGCCTCAACTTGATTTGGTAACTAATGACAATGTTGTGCTCAACCTTGTCAACAAGTTGGATGAACCATTTCTACTTACATGGTGAGTTTTTCTGTTTTTTTCATGTCTCTAACTGAATTTTGAATAATGGTCTCAATTTAGCCCTTTTGGGGATACGTCACATTGGGAATCTAAGGGAATAGGTATCTTAGTTACCTGATAATGCTAGTTATTAACATCTTGAGTGAAAATAGATGGAAGGGAAGGTAGCATTGTTGCTATATACACCTTTTAGTGGGACTTTAAATCACCTTCATGAAGTGATATTTTCATTTCGTCAACTAGATGTGTAAAAGTTTTAGCTACAAGAGGTGCATTGTTAATAAAATAAATTTAGACAAATTACAATGTTTTAGTCAACAAGAGGTTCCAAGTTCCTGAGACATCTGACATAAATATTTCTTTCGTTTGGCCTTCAAATAGGACAGAAATATGCAACTTGGTAGCATGCTTATTTTGGCATTTTACTTGAGAAAATGGGATGACATTGTTGTTGTAAACCAGGAATGGCATCAAACAAAGGAAAAACTCATGGCAAGATGGGGTCTTGGGAACCAACTGCCCTGTTCCTCCAAACTCAAATTACACATACAAGTTTCAGGCCAAGGATCAGATTGGAACCTACACATACTTTCCATCAACTTCACTGCATAAAGCAGCTGGAGGGTTTGGAGGACTCAATGTCTACCATAGATCTGTCATCCCAGTTCCTTATCCCTACCCTGATGGAGATTTCACTTTACTCATTGGTGATTGGTACAAGACCAACCACAAGGTATCATCAACTTGTGCTTTTGCATTATTCTCATGCATTGTGCACTTCCTTGCAAATTTGCCACCTAACATTCTCAACATTCTGTTTTTGATATTTGCAGTCATTAAGAGAGTCTTTGGATTCTGGAAAATCTCTTGCCTTTCCCGATGGTCTTCTTATCAATGGCCAGGCTCATACTACCGTGAATGGTGACCAGGGTCAGTCTTTTCAAAAAGGATATTGTTCAACCTTTTGCAGATTCCAATGATCAATTTCAACTTTGTCAAAATTGTCTCTCGAAATACTATTCATGCTTTAGCCTTTTGCTTTCAGGAAAGACCTATATGTTTAGGATCTCAAATGTGGGCATGTCAACATCAATAAACTTCAGAATTCAGGGTCATACCCTGAAGCTAGTTGAGATTGAAGGATCACACACTGTCCAGAACGTATACGACACTCTTGATGTGCACGTTGGGCAATCAGTTACTGTGCTGGTAACCTTAAATCAACCTCCAAAGGACTACTACATTGTTGCCTCCACAAGATTTTCCAGAAAAATTTTCACAGCAACGGCACTGTTACATTATTCAAACTCTAACTCCCCAGCTTCTGGACCCTTGCCTAGTCCCCCCATTCACCAATATCACTGGTCTGTGAAGCAAGCTAGAACCTACAGGTTGACAAAAACCTTTAACCAAAATCAAGCCTAACTATGATTTTTTTATAGAATTTAATTTCTATACACCATGGTACAAAGGTTCATGTTACAGATAATTATTATTGTTATTATAATAATTGGTAAAATTATCATATATTGGTAGTGTTAAACTCTTCTTAGCATCTATGCATGTACTATTAGTAACTCTTTTTTTGTATCTGCTAAAATATTACTTTCTGGTGCAGATGGAATCTGACAGCAAATGCTGCCAGGCCTAACCCACAGGGGTCATACCATTACGGAAAAATAACTCCTACAAAGACAATTGTATTGTCCAATTCGGCTTCTTTGATCAATGGAAAACTGCGGTATACTGTGAACAAGGTTTCGTATGTTAACCCTGACACCCCACTCAAGCTTGCTGATTACTTCAACATTCCCGGAATCTACAGTGTTGACTCACTCCAAAGCCTTCCTTCTGATACCACTCCCTTATCCGTAGCCACCTCCGTAGTGCCAACTTCTCTCCACGACTTCATTGAGGTCGTTTTTCAGAACAACGAAAACACCATGCAATCTTGGCATCTTGATGGCTATGACTTCTGGGTGGTGGGGTATGTCAGCTTCAATCTTCTTTTAGTATTGTAAAAGCAATCATCTTTACTTAAAATTAGCTTAAGGGAGAGTATTAATGCTGTTCATTGCAACATTAACAGTTATGGTTTTGGTCAGTGGACTCCAACCAAGAGAAGAACCTATAATCTAGTTGATGCCCTCACCAGACACACTGCACAGGTAACTTAAACAAGTGTATAGTTTTATGTATGTGCGAACAAGCCTCTTAAACATAGTGATTTAAGCCATAAAATTTACATAGTTTGTGTTGTTATTGGATTGTTTAAAATGAATGTAGGTGTATCCAAACGCTTGGACCAGCATATTGGTGTCGTTGGACAACCAAGGAATGTGGAATCTGAGGTCTGCAATGTGGGAAAGGCAGTATCTTGGGCAACAGTTATATCTGAGGGTTTGGACTTCTGAGCGCAGCCTTGCCAATGAATATGATATTCCCAACAATGTGTTGCTTTGTGGCAAAGCTGTTGGACATAACACCAACCCCTAGTATCATCATTATCTTCAATTAATCTTATGCTGTCTTTTTCTAGTCATGAGGGTTTGACTACCACACAAAATTGAAGGAAAAATGGGGGAGAATTTCTCATATTTCTGCTTCTGTTATGTAAATTTTACCATCATATCTTTTATCCAAGTTTCACTGCTCCTTTTCTTATATGAATTTTAGCAATTAGTTTCTTAGTTCATGATTGATATCATAACAATAACAGTATTCCGTCTCTCGTAAATAAGCAGTTAAACTAATGAAATTATTAAACAATTCAAGTGCATTAGCAGTTAATACATTGTAACTGGATAAAAATGTATCAAGCATTGATCAATTTACTTTTAAGTTGATATTTTACTAACATTGATAAACTATTAAAAAAATGGACACTTAAGATACTACTTATGTAATTTTATTTAAAATATCTTATTTATTTTTCAAATCGGAAGCTTATGAGCTTAATTTATTTATTTATTTGACATGAACCTTTTATTAAATAAGCTAAGCACATCTAGGTTTTTAAATAGATATAAGCAGATATATAATTTTAAGAGATAAAATATAAATGCAATAGTGATAAAAATAATATTTTTATTCAATTTTTTACTTCTTAAATAAACTGATTCCACAAATTTTAAAATAAGAGTTAAAATATAATCTTTTGAGGTACTTAAGTTTTTTACAATGGAAACCCTGAACGTACAAGTGGCAGAATGGAAACCCTAAAGATGGACAGATTATTGGGCCGAGTAAAGTGTTGAGAATGGGGATATGCAGTGTTGCAATTTAACTTATAGTGGGCTTTACTATTCCCACTCTCCCTTTTGCTAATTTCTTCTCCAACTTTTTCGTTTTCTTTAGTCATTTTTTTTAACGAAAACATGTTTTCATTATATTACTATTAGAAGGTTCTGACTTCACAGTATATATCGAAAACGCAATTCCGTTGTATTTTATATCGCAAAATATAATCGAAAGGAGTTCAAGTTGTGGTTATTTACATAAAAAATTAGCATAATGGGAACATGTTTCTCTTGTGTAATTAAAGATAATAAGTTATTATTATGATATAATTTATCCTTTTTAATAATAATAATAATACGGATGCAGATTACCTTAATGACAACATAATTTAATATAAACTTTTTATTAAAATTGACTCAATGTTAGTACATGTTATTTTTTCAGCAACCGAATTAAGTATGATTCAACTCAATCCATAACTATAAGCTATGATCACAAAAACTTGTGATCCAATACAATACTGTTTTACAAAAAAATCAATGAAAAAGGTTAACTTAAGTTAATGCTAAAAGAATATCGTATTAGCCATGCTTAAGTTAGCATTATCATTAGTTAGTTTGGAAGGAACAAATGATTGGGCCACATAAAAGGCTAGGCTGTATCGTTGGTCCACACTGCAAAATTATTGCTATATCTGTGGCTAAAGTTAACGCAACGCTACCATTAAATCAACATTAATTTTGATCGAAGTTTGGTTTTTATTTTGAACTATTTTTATAAAGAAAATGTTTTCATCAACTTTGAATTGATATTGTTACTAATGCTACTAATTCATCAGCATAGATAGGTCACTTTTGGTATAGGTTTGGCATGAAAAAGTTTTTGAATAGGTTCTTGTTGATTGAAGGCACGAGAAAGACGTGCCAAATTGGATTCCCCTGTTAACTCAAACCGCACAAGGGTGAAAAGGGAGGGAAAGATGGACTCAGGTATGAGTGATAAAATAAATGGATTGTTGAATCTGTCCTTATCTACTTAATAAAAAAAAATCATCTAATCCATCTCTTAACGTTTTTTTTTATGAATAAAAATCCAATTCATTTACGAAATAATGATACAAAAGCAAGTGAAAGATGTAGTCACATGTCATCAAAAATATAATCAGACTTTAATTAAAAGATGTCTCAACCAAAAACTAGTTTTAAAATATTGATTAAAAGATACTTAAATATGAGAATAGCTAAAAATACTCTAATTCAGATTAAGTTAACGATTCTTCAATTCTAGATACATAAAGTATTCTTCGATTAACTTGGAATTGAACATGAAATATTAGTTAACAAAAAATAGAAATTTATGTCATTAATGATATTAATGATATGATTATATTAGTAAAAAAATGATACATATTTTATAACAAGATATAATTTCAGATAGAAAAAAATTTATTATAAAAAAAATCAGTGACAACTTTATAAATAAATAAAAACATATTATATTAGTTAAGGTTAAGGAGATATAATAAGGGTCATTCTACATCAATTGCTACATATAATCGATGTAGAAAATAATTTAGAAAAATCTTAAAAAAACTTTTAAAAAGAAAACTAAGCACGCCACTTATTATATCGGTTGTTGTTTCAACCAATACAATAAAGTAACTTTCTACATGGATTGTGAGCTCTAACTTATGTAAAAAGTGACGTTGTATAGTCCAATTGAAAAACATATTTTGATGCAGACTTAAATATGCTTTTTAACCTAGCATTTTCAATGCTCTTGCTACTTGTTTTTCTCTTGCATTGCTTCAGTCTCTCTAGTGCTTGTGTTCTCTACTGTTTGTGTACCTTTATTAACTTTGCTTTCCCTTGTTTTCCAAAATATTGGACATGTGTGGTTTTTTTGTTTAATCTAGCATTTTCACTGCTCTTGCTAGTTGTCTTTCTCTTGCACCGCTTGAGTCTCTAGTGCGTGTGTTTTCTGCTGTTTGTGTGATCCTTCATTGGTAGCCTTTATTAACTTTGCTTTGTCCTTTTTTTTTTTGTTTAACTTGTTTTACGTTGAAGTTGCATTGCAGGTCACTAAAAATGTCATAACAGTGATTTTTCTCCCTTGCTGCTTCTTTTTGCAATAGTTAGCATTTTTGTAAAATTCATTAAAAATAGTTAAAAATTTGTTTTTGACCCAATTTTTTTACTAGCAATTTCTTTTAGTGTATATTTTATCGTATATTTCATCGTAGAGTTCTTACATTGTATAAATTTACCATAAATTTTGAGTTGTCAAAATTTAGGGTGAAAAAACTTCAAATTATTATAACTTTTGATAGGAAGCTCGGATTGGGATACTCCATGAATGAAACTTGCTCGAAATGGGATAATGAATTTGGTGGGCAATTCCCATGGGAGATTGTGGATCTAGAATTTTTTCAAAATTTCATTATTTACTATTTGTTTTTAATTTTTTTAGTATTTCTGAGCTATTTTCCCTTCTATTTCACATATCTATACTTGTTAAAAAAACTCTGAAAGTTTGATGTTCTCTTGTAAGGATTAGAGATTTATCAACCTACAATTTTTTTTAAAATAGAGATATTACATCGGTTGCTACTCACAAATGATGTAATAGGGGCTTTTACATCAGTCCCAACTGATGTCGTATCTCCTCCAGCGCCTCATTTCCATCATATTAGATGATATACTACATCAGTTGTGGCTCCCAACTAATGTAGTATCTCCTCCTTAGCGCTCTCAGGAAACACTTTGGATTATATTTTATGTCAGTAATTTATCAATCGATGTAGTATATGAAATACTATATCAATTCTGGAACCGATGTAAAAAGTCATATCGCCTATATCAACATCATTTCTAGAACCGATGTAGAATGTATTTCAGAATCGATGTAAAATGTGTTTTTTCTACTGGTGTTAAATTTAAATTAACAAAATAAAAATAAAGAGATGATACCTCAATTGAGATTGAACAAATTATATTATTTAAAAATACAATGATTAATTTGACTCATGCTAACTCTAAATTACTTCAAAAATAAGTATTTTTTATTGACCCACTAAATGAGTGGGTTGAAAAATCTTCAACCCTCAAACTCCCATCAAAGTGGGGTTGGCTCACTACAAAACTTTGCCTAAATTTGTACTTGAATTTCCTCCTTCTCTTTCGCCTTCATAAACCTTCAATGGGGTAGACGTCCTAAGGTATTTGGCTCTATTGCCTCTGGGTTCTAAACAACCTTTGCTCTTGCTGATTCAACTTTCTTGATATGAACACATCTTCAACCCTACCCAATCTCCTAAAAATCTTCCACATTTCATGCTTACCAAATTTAGATGGAAAGTGAAAGAAGAAAAAAGAGTCGGCGTTTGTCATCTATTAGTATTTGAAACTCAGTAGTTAGAGATTCGTTAACAATGGATAATTAACTAAAAACAAAATATCCTCTTAAAAAATTAAGTGAATAAAAGTATAAAGAAAAATGTTAATAAATATGCTTAAGACAGTGACTTTAAAATAAAACTAAATGTTGTTTGATAAAAATAGTTATAATAAAACATAATTTTGATCTCTTAAAATTTTTTTTGGATTTTGTTAAATAAATAAAGCAAGATAATTTTTAGTCTTAAAAGTAGTTATAGTTAATCGTGATTATAAATGGTTATATTTTAAGGAACAAATACAGAGTTTTTTTTATTTTTTTTTTAAATTTGAAGAACAAAAATAGGACTAAAAATAGAGGATCAAACCAAATTAAAAATAGTGGTCCAAAAGCTAAATTCTTCAATTGCTGCATATGCCAAGCTCGTTCCTTGGAAACTTGAATAATAAAGGCTAATGTAATTCCATTCATTTTTCTCTATTCCCAGGAAATCAGATCTTGGGATCGAGTCATGTTATTAATAACTCTACTAAGCTTTCTTGGCCTGGACAGGGGTGAAGCTTGTGGAGTTGACTTAATCATTTATGACCTAGTTGACTTTTATTTATTAATTGCAAGAAGTGCAATTTCTCTCCTACAATAAAACTCTGACAATTACACATTATTAGTATTTTTCTCCAAGGTAGTTAATTTGAATATGGTTTATTGAGTTTTTGTTACACATGGGTTCACCTGTTAAGACTTGATCTACGAAGACAAAATGCACACCATTTCACATCATGATTGTAACAAAAGCTTGAGAGATACATCATCAAATTTGACAGGTTGGGAATGTGAACATATTGAAGAACTAAACATAATGCAACATTAAAGTTATTCTTATACTTATTTGACATTTGTTTAAAGATAGAAAAAGATTCGAATGTAAATAGTGCTTTGGGTAATCTCATGTAAATCACCTTTCGCTAGTTTTCTTAACCACACAATTTGTATATAGGATTTTTGAGCAAGAATTATTCCCAAAACTCATATTCTTTTCAGTAAAATTTCAGATCCATATATGAATTCAATTTTTTTCCAACATTATTCACTCGACGTCGCGTTTTACGAGCTCATGTGCACACACTTTTGGCGGGAAACAGAATGTGAGCTTCCGGAATACAAGTTAGGAGAAAAGGTGCAAGTTGACAGAATGAAATAAAAATTCCAACATAGATCCATACTAGTCGATCGCATTGTCTTCAAATCTCGTTACACTCTTGGATCGGATTTCTCCGGTTGAGACTAAAAATAAAACTAGATTGAACAAAATATTCAAGTAATTCTTATTTTTCTCAAGTTAATCAAATGAACTTTTCTTCTATTTTAGTAGCATAATTTAGTCCATAGCTGTTAATGAAAATTCAATTGAATTTGAAGAAACAACAACAAGATATGGTATAAAGTAGAATTTACTCCACTAATTAATGAGCATCCGGTTTTTGATGCGCCGCACCCGGTGGATCTTTTCTTCCGGCCACCACGGACTCAAGCTTAGCGCAAAAACCAACTCATCTTGCTTCCCATTTTCACATGGAAACCATTTGAATAACCTATGCCAAAATCAAAAGCAAATGCAGATTTAATGAAACTAGGAAATTCCCCAGTAATATATACTATTTTTATTTAACGCGGTGGTCTTGCTTGTTTCAAGAAATTCTAGTCAACTTCGTAACGTGGGCTTTTCACAATATTAAAGTATTATCTTGAGAAAGTCTATGTGAGTTGTGACAATTAAAGAGAGTAGTGTGCATTCAAATTGGTAGCATACGTTGCGTACACATCTTGTGTGGTGCACACTCTGGCGCATCTTCCATAACATCTTCAATTCTATTTCTCATGCGCACTTCTCTCCGTATATATATATATATATATATATTAGGTAGCGTGAATCACTGTTCTCCATCCTCGTATCGCTTCATCATCTTGGTTTCCTCTTCTCTAAGAGGAGCTTCAATTTCTGGTATGCTTTCAAATTTCTCGTTCCGAACTGCTAATGCACTTCTTTGTTACGTAGTTTCTTTATCACATGCAATACAAACTATAAAGTATTATTTTCCTAACATAGATTTAACATGCAATATCGCTTTAAAATTAAAAACTGTAGATTTCAATTTGCACCATCGAATCAATGCATGCATTCTTGTGGATATCTTTCAGTTCAGTTCTTCTTCTTCATAGCTTGAGTTGAAATTGCAAATCATTAAGAACAAAATGATATTCGAAATTTGACAGCGTGTGACGGCCAAGATGAAGCATAGCATTGTTTCCTCAGTTTTTGTTGGAGTTTTGGCTTGCTGGGGTGCGCTCTCAGTTATTGCAGAAGACAGATATTTGTACTTCAATTGGGAAGTTACATACGGAACAATTTATCCTCTAGGTTTTCCACAACAGGTTGGTCATTTTTGCATGTCTATTGAAATGACATTATTTGAGAGTGTAGAAGGGTACATGAATATATGATATATATTTGGTTTCTTACAGGGCATTCTTATCAACGGTCAATTTCCCGGCCCTACAATTGAAGCCATCACCAATGACAATATCGTTGTAAACGTGATTAACAAGCTGGATGAAAAATTCCTCATTACATGGTTGGTGGTTTTTTCCCCCTCTATTTACTTCATAAATTGATGTAAAAGTATTAACCTTTGGTGTAATGCAAAACAGGAGTGGTATAAAACAAAGAAGGACATCATGGCAAGATGGAGTTTTAGGAACAAACTGTCCAATCCCTCCTAACTCCAACTGGACATACAAGTTCCAAGTGAAAGATCAAGTGGGAACCTTCACATATTTCCCATCAACCAAAATCCATAAAGCTGCTGGTGCTTTTGGGGGCTTCAATATTGCTCAAAGATCTGTCATATCCATCCCATATCCTGCCCCTGATGGAGAATTCACCCTGCTTATTGGAGATTGGTACAAGACCAACCACAGAGTAAGCCAACAAATCAATTTCCTAAATTGCTTTTATATTATAGTTCAACATTGCCCCTAAATCTTTGTCTTTCTTCATGCAATGACTCGTAATTGTTTTCATTCATAGAAAATTGTTATATTAAGCAAATAACTATAAAATTCATGTGAGGGTAAACCAAGAAGAAGTTGGGAAAATGATCTAATATCCAATCTCTCGTACGTCAAATAATATTGATTTTTGATATATGAAGGGATATCTAGAAATGAAAAGTTTGACTATACATGATTTTATGTTATTTGAACTAAAAGTTCTTATCTATATATTCTTCTTAATATCGTATGAAATTTGTGTCTTACGTTGTCGTGCTGGATAAGAAGTATATTTATACTTAAGTTCATATTTACCAAAATATTTATTACATAACTTTTTAGAAAAGATAAAAATCAAAGAAAAAAATTATTACATTATTAAAAATTTAAATATTCGACTTAAAAAGTGAGATATTCCTCATATTAATATTTGACCAATTTAGATATTACTAACATTAAAATAAATTTGGCAATATTCACGTGTTGAGTTTATTTTTCCTCTATATCTATATTATTAAGATTTTAAATTGGATGATTGCAATCTTCTTTTATAAATATTATTGAAAATTATAGACACTTTATCTTGTTATAAATATCCACAAATTGTTTTTGTAGTTTTACTAGTATTTTAAGAAGGATGTAAATTTATTTATATTACTAAAAAAGTTGATCTCTAAGTTAGATAAAATTACAAATGAAATCAACTAATGAGTTGGAGACGCAAGCAACAATTAAGTCATTTTATTAATGACAAAAATCAAAATGATAGAATATTTAAATAAAAATAAAAAATATTTTAAATATTTAATAAAATAAATTATTTTAACAGTAAATCAATTAAAAATAGATGGTCAAAATTTAATTAAACTTAAATTAATTGATAATATAAAACCGTCTTCCATTATAATCTAATCAGAACTTTTTACCAACAATGCATAAACCATTAAGCTTTTTATACTGATATCATTAACTAATTATCCAAGAAGATTGAGATTTGAAATGAAAAGAGAAAGATAATAATACAATGTTGATTTTCAGGTGCTAAGGAGACTATTGGACAGTGGGAAGAGTCTTCCTAATCCCGATTCCCTTCTCATAAATGGCCAAAAAAATGCTGCTGTATTCACTGGCTTAGCTGGTAACCATTTCAATCAACAAACACCATGGCTATGAAATACTCATCATAGTTTTCGATTTCCATTTAAACTAGAACTATCAATGGTTATTAATTTTGGTACATTAAAATTATTTTCAGGGAAGACCTACAAGTTTAGGGTGTCCAATGTTGGGTTATCAACCTCCTTTAACTTCAGGATTCAGGGCCATGACTTGAAGCTGATTGAAGTTGAAGGTGCACACACAATGATGGATTCCTACAGCTCCATTGATGTTCATGTGGGCCAATCTTTTACTGTTTTGGTCACACTTAAAGGCCCAATCAGTGACTATGCCATCATTGCATCTACCCGTTTTACTGGGCCCATCGTTCTCACTACCACAGCCACTCTTCGCTATGCTGGCTCCAACACTAAGGCCCCAATTCCATTGCCTCAAGGCCCACCAACTAATGATGTACAATGGTCCATGCAGCAAGCTAGAACCATTAGGTACTACTTTTTTATTTATTTTACAAAATTTATCTCCTCTAAAATAAATAAAAAATCTTAAGTAAAATCATACATGTGTTTATTTTGAGAAAAAAAATTCATTTTTTAATTACCAAAATGTCACCATAATTTTAAAACATTTGTATGGAAAATAACTTTTTTTTTTTACTTGGTTTATCTTATTACACGGTTTATAATCTAGTTTGAAAGAAATTTTTTTACTAAACGACTTTATTTTAATAGCTTTTAAGTTATTTTGATAAAAATTTTAAACTAACTCATCAAAGCAATCTTACTTTTAAACTATTAAGTTTTTTATTTCTATTTTTATTTCCAATAATTTTTTTTTTTAAAATAAAATCCCTTTTACATCAATTTACATCTTTGAACCAGCTTGTTAGTCACTAGTTTTAGGAAACACATTTAATTACTTAACTTGTAAGCTTTGTATCTTTACCATCTCTCACATATCTCACTTTTACATTTTTTAAGAGTAAATGTTTCACTTCATTATTTTCAGTGTTGCACTGTTTTCAATTGGGAATCTTCTGATCATTGCCTCTGACTATGTTTTTGTTTACTTTTCTTTAAAGACTGAATTTGACAGCAAATGCAGCCCGGCCAAATCCTCAGGGCTCATTCCACTACGGAACCATCCCTGTTGTAAGGACACTTGTATTGGCAAATTCCAAAGCCATAATAGATAGAAAGCTACGATATGCAGTGAATGGAATTTCCCACGTAAATCCAAATACCCCAGTAAAGCTTGCTGATTGGTTTAACATCCCCGGTGTCTTTGATCTCCACACCATCAAAGATGTTCCTCCTCCTCCACGCACCCCTGCCAAACTAGGCACCTCAGTCATAGGATTCACCCTCCATGACTTTGCAGAAATAATCTTCCAGAACAATGAAAACTACATTCAGTCCTGGCACATGGATGGATCTAGCTTCTATGCTGTTGGGTAGGATATATAACTAATTTTTACTCTCATTAATCGCCTTTAATTCAATTTATTCATCACAAAATTCATTAACCAAATCTAAATATCCAGATACGACAACGGCTTGTGGACCCCTAATGCTAGAAAGACTTACAACTTGATTGATGGGGTTACTAGACACACTGTTCAGGTGAGTCATTAGCTGCACTTGTGGTGTTTTCTTGAGAAATTTTTTAACTATATATATATATATATATTCTTTCTAAGGCCAGTTTTGTTGAAATTTAAGTGAGTAGTATTCAAGACATGAACTTCGATTTCAAACTAAGGAAACTCACATGAATTCTAGGTACTAAAAAAAAACATTAGTGTTAGAGGGTGTGTTACTTATATTTAGTAGAAAAAATTAGTATAATTAGTATCTTGCATGTATGCAATGACAGGTGTATCCAAACTCCTGGAGTGCCATATTGGTATCTTTGGACAATAAGGGTATGTGGAACTTGAGGTCTGCAATCTGGGAAAGACGGTATTTGGGACAAGATTTGTATCTGAGGGTGTGGAACAATGAGCAGAGTTTATACACTGAGACTCTTGTCCCTCCCAATGCACTCTTCTGTGGCAAGGCCAAACACCTCCCCAAGTCATAGGCTCAGAAGGGCTTTATATATAATTTTATGTGATTATTGCCATAAGTTGTAACTTTGGATTTTCACTTTTCTTCATTCTTATCATTATTTTGTTTAGAAGTTTCAGTTACGAGGGTGTGACTGTTCAAGAAAAATGTAAAACAATGTAAGCCTTCACTGAATATGAGGCCTATTTGAAGATCTAGAGCTGTTTTTAACTAGTTAATTTGATATTGTATTAGATTATTATTTCTTGTAATCATAATAAAAAAAACATTGTATTCCCACCTCGTTTCCCTTGCTTGCTACGCTATGCATCCTCACGAGTTTCGAGTTCAATGATCAAAAGATCAATGAATTGTTTATTAACATGCAATTATGATAAAAATGGATATCAAGCATGTATTTTTGAAGGGAAACAAACTATAACTTCCTTGAATTAGTTTCGGAAAACTATAAAGAACTCTTTTAATTTATTCTTTATGGTATAAATTATAAATACGAGGCTTTTACTTCCCTCGCCCTTTCAATACCTTTTTAATGTAATCCTTCTTCTATTATTGGTTATACATTTCCTACACTATTTTTCGTAATTACCAAAAAATTTCTCTCAGTCATATCCGATTATAATTTTTTATTTTATTTGTATATTTCATTTCTTAACTTTTTAATCTTTTTTATTTTACTATCTTCTATCTCTTAATTAAATTCCGATAGTTTTTTTGTCAATAGTAAAAAATAAACTAAAACGCTGTTGTGCGCCTAGATTTGAACCGAAAACCCTGACCTCTTAGGAATTTAGGGGTGAGATCTAATACTAATACAAGTCAATTGATATTTACATACAAAATGTTAAGTCATACGTGCTAGTTATTAAGAATATTTTTTGATTAATAAACATGGAACAATAATTGGAATGAGTGAAACCATAACTTATCAACACTAGTACAAAAGAATTATTTTTACATCGTCTCTTTTTATCAGGTAACCGCACTTGATATTTTAAAATACGCGATAGCACTGTAACATTATTACAAATAACTTGGTTATAAGGGTAGCCAAATCCATTCCACAGTAGTTACAAAAGTAATTGCTCATATAGTAGTATAATGTATAAAATACACTTTTGTAATGTGTTTTATTTATTTCATATTTCTCTCTTTTATGACTTTAAAATATTCGTATTTTTTTCATCGAGCCAAAAAATTTCAATGTTTAATCTCTTTTTCAAGTAATTCAAATTCATTATGTTATTCTTTGTCTTTCACTTTTCTTCAAAATATTGTTATTGTCATATCTTCATCTTCTCTCCATCACATTCAAAGTGTTGTGTGACTATCACTATTACTTCATATTCTTTTTTCTCATGTTATCCTTGTTGTTTCATCTTTCTCCCTTAGTTTAAAAACGTCTTCATATCCCTCCTTCTAGTATAGCTAATCATTATTTCTGTCACCATGTTTTGTCCACATTTTTCTGACAATTTTAAATCACATAAATTTTTTCTCTACATAATTATTATTCCATATTTATGTAAGAACATATTTGTTATTAAAAAATATGAACTTAAGCTGTTATACACTTATATTATGAATTCGATGAAAGACTTAAAGCATATATATATATATATATATATATATATATATATATATATAAATTATTTTTTATATATATGTGTATATATATATATATATATATAGAGGATAGGTCTTTCTATATT
>Ga0099825_1003082_pt1 | contig 22259 bp, 7 predicted proteins | sample SiratroredBW_FD_76838 | JGI IMG/M metagenome (GOLD analysis project Ga0099825, IMG submission 76838) | Root nodule microbial communities of legume samples collected from California, USA - Siratro red BW | ecosystem: Host-associated > Plants > Roots > Nodule | place: USA: California | collected... | reverse complement strand
AAAAAAAAAAAAAATAAATAAATATATATATATATATATATATATATATATATATATATATATATATATATATATATATATATATATATACACACACACATGTATGAATATATACAATAGAAACCATTTAGGTCTATCCAAAATCATCTTTCGGACTTGCAATGTCACATGCTTTTGTACCAAGTATAATCACAATAGAAAAGGTGTTGAAAAAAAAATCACAAGAAGGGTCAACTATCAAGAACTTATGGTCAATATATAAACAATATATAAACATATATATTAACTATCCATTATTCAAAATACATTAAACCAATCAATTTGACTTTATTTAATCCATTCGAAAGTCTTATTGATTTATAAACCTTAGTTTCAATAGCTACAAGATAATAAATAATATCATCCGGAAGACTTGTATAAAATATATTTTACCAAAGACTAATACCTAACTCTTTCTAGAAACTCATGGTTAACATATAAACTTTAGCTCCATAAATTAAGTTCGTTGTATAAATAAATATACAACTAAAGATATATAAGAGTGATGCAATAACTCTTTCTCAATTTTTCACCACCTTCTTCTTAATATATGTGATTTAAACCATCAATAAAAGCAAAACTATATTCTTTCAATAATGGATTTATGTACTTAATACTATAAATCATAAATTGACTTAACATACCATTCTAAGTAAGTGACCTCCAATCATCCAAACTAACATAACATACTCAAATTATCAGATTTACATATAACTACTCAAAATGCAAATTCAAGAATCTCATTTCAACACATTAATATCAATTTCATATATTTATGCACATGCCCAATTGTATATAACTCATAATATTAAATACAACATTCTTCTTAAAATATAACAAATGTATTTGACAAATATAATTCTCTTAACAGATTTAAATTATAAATTAACTTATTATTCTCAAGTTTATATTTGAATAGACGAATTAACATTTAGTGAGTGAATTAAGAGAATCATTATTTGGTACTTGAAATATATTTGGAATTGATAATTTACTCTTTGAATGTTAGTATTGTTGGGTGTATTATGCATAACCATGACTTTTTCAAAATTCACTCAAATATATTCCAAATCCAAACTAAGTATTTGATCTATTCCAATAAGTTTCAAATGTATATTTACATACATTTAATACATACTTTGCCCACTATAACTAGTATAAAAAAAATTAACCATCCCAAACCAATATCAAGTTCAAATATAAACATCTCAAGGCACCAATTTAATCATTCCAGTACCAAATAATGTTGAATAATTGTCCTATAATCTATATAAATTTCATTTATAATTTTAAAATATTTTTCTTACTTAATAGCTGGTTGTGTCCCAAACAATATACAAAAGAGATCACAAATTACACTAAAACTTTTAGGAACCTAATGAACATCGCTAAATGAACAAAAACACAAATAAAAAAAATGAACAAAGTCAGGATGTAACTATTCTTAATTAATACAGCTGGTAAAATTATGAGAAATTCACATATAAAGTCAGTAAAACTACGAGATATTCAATGTAGGGTCAAAGAATTAAGAAAAATAAGATTTTAAATAAAAAAGAGAGCATACTTAGATGCACTTTATTCTTATTAACCTTCTAATTGGTGGAATTTATTAATAAATAAAAAAGATGAGAAACGATGACATAATAGAAGAGAAAAAGTAGAGGTAAGAGTTGAAAAGAAAAAAAAAAAAAGAGAGAAGAAGAAAGGGAAAGTAAAGAAGAAGAAAGGAATAAGAAGAAAAATGGAAAAAGAAGAAAAATAAATGGGTCTGCTACCCTTCAGCTTTATAATATATTATTTAGATAAAATTTTACATCTAGTTAAAAATTAACCCTGCTAGACAACCTAGCTTATAATATCATATATAAGTTTTTGTCCATTATTAAGAAGAAAGGAATAACGTTACTCGAATTGAATTCAATACATACATTCAAATGCTCTCTCTTTTTGTGGTCATGCGCCAATTACGTGTACCAATGATAGCGTGTTTCTTTTTGCACTCCCACAACTTCCATATGCATCCATAAGAGTGACTAAAATATCAAATTGCCCATAAATCTATTGTCTGTCCTTCATGTGTTATTTTTTTCTTATTGTTCACTCTTTTCTCTTGGTTCATACACCCTTCTCTCTTTTTTTCTTGTGTTTCGTTTTCTATTTTTATATTATATTTTGTTTTCTAACAATCTTCTAGATCGTATAATCTGAAAATGATTTATAGATTCACAGTTTATAAGTGCTTTTTTAGAAAAATTTAACTTGGCATTAGAAGGTTTAAAAAATGTGCGGTTTTAGACTTGCAAATCAATCCTCTAAAAAGGAACCAATGTGAAAAAGTAAGGAGTTTGCTTCAAAGCATGAATGGGATTTGAAGTTACAAATTGGGAAACCTCCTGCATCGTCTTGTTCTTTTTATTTTCCCTCTCGAATGCTATTTTTATCGAGTGTCTCTTTTTATTTAGATATTACTTTGTGAAGTAAATCCCTTACTGAATTATGAAATAACTTTTAGATTATATAATTTAAATATCAAAATTAACTTAACAATATGTATTTTGAATTTTGAATTCTAAATTATATAATCTAAAATATAAAATTATAAAATTACTTTTGAATTACATAATCTAAAAGTTAAAATTGATTTAAAAAATATATAATCTAAAAGAAAAAAATAATTTATTAATTATATAATTTCGAAGTCAAAATTCTTAACATAAATTTTATTTTTAGATTGCATATTATAAAATATAATTTTGACTTTAGAATTATACATTCTAAAAATATTCACTTTTCATTTTCAACCGTATAATTTAAAATATCTTTAAAATTATAGAATTTAACATGAACTCAAAATTAGAAACTCATGTTACTCGGAAAAGAAAAAAACTAAAATTTAAATAATTACTTATTTTTATGATTCTTCAACTCAAGCACGTGAAATTTATATATAAGGATAATCCGATAGCGAGTGGTTCGATAGAGTCAACAACCTTGATAGGATAGACTCTAATATCATATCAAGAAGTAGACTTTAAGCCTAACTCAACCTTACAAAACAAAATCCATTTATAAAGTGAGGTTTGCACCTGCTTTATAAACTATTGAAAAACTTCATCTCTAATCAATCTCTAATCAATATGGGATCTCCAACCAAATGTAACTTTCAACCTTTATTTTATTTTTTTATTTCTTCTTTTCAATAAAACTATTTATATTTACATATATTTCTCACTTATTTTATTTATGTTTATTCTTCTATTATATTATTTCTTTCTCTCTACAAAACTCAGAATTGAAGAGAAAATAAAGTCTGATCACATGTTTGAAAACACAATAATTTTAAGGATTTTAGTTGTTTAGAAATAAAAATGTGCTCCTTATAAAACTATTTTAAAGAAATTCTTACTCAAGCATAACTTAATGTTAATTATAATCTCTACCATAATTATAATAATAATTACTCATACATATAATTAATTATTTAAAAGAATATATTATTAATTATTAAAATAATTCAGCTTTTACCGTTATCTCTAACATATTTTAGTCATAACGAGAACATAATTTTATCCTCAAAAGTCAAAAATCATTTTTCTAACTTCAATCTATATTGTCCGACGATGACCTCGTTTGATGTAGATTGATAATCCATCCACCAACCAAGATAACAAGTCAGTAATCCATAAATATTTAATAGAAAATAAAAAACAAAATAAAATAAAATGAATTTATTAAAAGTTCAAATTAATTTATGTATAAATTAAAAATAAAAATTGTATATATGATTTTCGATATACTAACAAACACCAGTGATTACCATGGATTCTATGGAAAATCATCCTATTTGAATAACTTTCTTTGCTAAAACTTACTAAGAAATATAAAAAACATATAAAATATAATTTATGCATGTCAATTTTAAAAGAAATTAGATTATTTTAACTTGTTTTATAATTCTATTTCATTATATATATACATATATATATATATATATATATATATATATATATATATATATATATATATATATTAAAAAAAACTCTAATAAAATAGAACTAATATATTTCTATGCTGAACTTTAAATAATTTAATATGTGTACTGCTAATACTTTTAGGTAATACACCCATTTGGATTTAATCCTTAAGATCACTAAGTTCATTATCCACATGCGTTTTAATAGACTTTTTTTAATATATTTTTTTGTCATTGGTTGAAAATTGTCAGAAACTGTGCAATCATAAAAGAGACTCTTTAAATAAGAAATGAAAGGATTTAATTTTCAATGAATGTACACAACAGTAGAATGTTTAAAAGATAGTATGTTAGAAATCATATTACTGTCATTTCTCTTATTTCAATTGTATTTTCAAAATTTGAACTTGAATTTAAGAAAAAATATGAATTTTTTTTTCGGAAAACACATGATAAAGTTAAATAAATGTTATATACCATTTAATGTATTATAGGAATTTGTTAACGCCTTAAGGACTTGTTTTAAGAAAATAAAAAATAAATAAAGGTATAACATTTAATGTGTTAAAAACATGGGAAACCTTGTTTTATTTTGAACATTTTATTTGTAAATCTTAACCAATATTTTTAAATCTTATTTGGTGTTTTTTCTTTTATCATATTATTGACGCGAAATATCTATAAACTTAGTTGATAATTAATTTGTGTTAAAAATTTGATTAGTTTTAGTGAGAATTTAATTTTCAATCATGTTTTTTATCATTGCACTCATGTTTTTTTATCATTGCACTGGCGTATGAAAACTTATTCCACAAACATGACATTTGAGATGGGAAATTATGAGAGACGTATATCTATTATTTTCTTTTAATTAGCAATCATCCTATTTACTTATTTATTAATTGTAATTATTTTAGTTAGAAATTTTAGCTTCTCATTGGGATCTCAACTATTGGGCATGAAACTAATCTTTGATATAAAACTTCCTTATACTTAAGTTTTTCATTTTTTTTCTTACTTTAATCCACTCAATTTTTAAATACTCAGATAAACTTATATGTAGATTATTATGAAAATTATAAATGATTAATGTTATTAGTGGTTCATGAAATTGGCGAATACTTGATTAAAAACCAAGAGTTGGCATTAAATTACTTATTATAGTTAAAGATATCTTTTATTATTTAGTTTTAGTATGAAAGGCAAAAAAAAAAAAAAAACTACAAATACATATCAAACATAAAAGAAAACATTTACTCAATATTTAATTAATTCATATATTTTTACTTAAAATTCTTAATAATTAAAAGTTTAAAACTCTTCTATATAAATATAAATAAATGTCTCCTCATCCTTAAACAAATAACTTAAAATTTATTTTTAAGAAATCCAGAGAGTTTAAAAAATGATACTTCACTAGTTTATACCTATTAGAAGTAACATTTTCTTTATGATAAGAATATTTGACTCTCACTGTAGAGTTGGGGAAATTTTTTTCTAAGTTATTTATTTTATGATTCTTATTAGAAATCACACTATCATCTCATCATCATTTGGATCCCTCATTAGTGAATACCTTAAAGGCACACATGGAAAGCTTCATTGAAAAGAATGAGGAAACCATTTAAAATAAGATTGTCGACATGCAACAATAATAAGGAGAGGAAAATCACAGTTTAGGTAAAATTTTAGGTGTAACTTCCTAAAGATTTTGATCTACGAGATCAACTAGGCGTGCTCATTTGTGATTGTCAAACATGAAACATTGAGATTGATTAGTAGAGCAAAGCTCATCGACCAACCAAGTAAGTTTCAGCACCCCAAGTCTGATAATAAGATACTTAGACACAATATATTGAAGCTTATACCCAAAGATAGAATATTGAAGCTTATATACAAAGATAAAATATTGAAGCTCATACCCAAAAACAAAATATTGAAGCTTGTACATAAAATTAAAACATGGAGGTACGCTCTTAAAAACATAACATGAAGGTATGCTCCCAAAGGAAAAATGTTAAGCATCATAGGAAATCCTTGCAAGTGCTCATCTAAAGGCAAGACCAACTCAAAGTCGTCCAAGTCCCTCTGCTAGATAACATTAGAAGGAAAAGTTTGGAAGGACTCACCAGTTCACACTTGAGGTCATGGTTGTCACCCTTTCACTTAAGTGGAAATGTCCCAATATTGAAAGGTATGATAGATTATCTTACTCATATGCACATTTTAAAGCCTACACATGACTCAGACCAATCTATTCTTTAATGATATAACCATACGTACATAAGATTTTCAAACACATTTATAGGACAAGCTCTGCAATGGTATTATTTGTTGTTTAGAATTTAATAGATTATTTCCAATTATTTTGTGCTAGGTTTACATCATGATTTGTAGTTAGTTAAACTAATGGTGACTAGCTCAATGAATCTTGATTGCATAAAGTAATGGGAAAATAAATCACTTTAACAATACATGGATTGTTTTGTGATGAAAACCATCTAAAATTCAAGATTCATGGCTAAGAGAACCAAAGAAGACGGAGCTTCAAGTAAGAAGCTCCACTACAATAAATAATAGAATATTAAGAATTTCTTCTTTTTTCTTAATCTTGTAAAAATTGTATAAGTATATATATTTTTTTATAATTTTTAGAATTTTGTGGAAACATGAATGAGCTTTCTATTAGGCTAGCTTTGGCCTCCATTGGACAACCAATTAGGGCTTGCATGAGGCTACTACAACATAAAAAGATGGTGCCTAAAGCATAGAAGAAGAGATTGGAAAAGGAAGTCTCACATCATGTAAACCATTTAACACATAATTTGGTTTTTAGCGTTAAGGCTTGCATGTGATCTATATTGTTTCTTTTATATATAAAATCTCTAATATTATGTACAACTCATCTTAAATTGAATGAGAACTAAAATTTCTTTAAAACATCTTTTTTATTCTTTGAAGTCATAATAGGATTTTTTTTTTCTTAATTTTTCTTCAAAAAATTTAAGAATTTTACATTCTCCTATTAAAATTTATGCCACCAGAATGGAAGGAGAATTCATCATTTCACCAAGACAATACTTTAAAAATTTTATGTAAACTTTTCAATTTCACAAAAACTGTCTCTAACCTGCATCACAATTATATATATTAAATTCATAAAGTAAATAAATTCAGTATGACGAAGTATTAAAAAAAAGAAAAAAGTACTAAATACATATATATATATATATATATATATATATATATATTTTTCTTTAATGAATTGAGTTAAGAAGAATTATGTTTACTAAATAAAAATAGTAATTTCAATATCTAAAAGAAAAAGTATAATGATATACAATGAAATATTCAAGAAAAAAAGAAAGAAAAAACTTGCCCCTATCATCATTAATATTAAAAGTAGTTTATGATATTATCATTTTCTTGCATTTATTGTGAGTAGGTGTAACAAATTTCATAAGTTTCCACTACCTAACTACTTTGACTTTGTGAGAAAGAAACATTGTGAATAGAAGTAACAAACAAATATTCATTTTCCTACATATATAGATTATACAAGAGATGGTAAGCAAATTCTTAGAAGAATTTTGGTAACATATATATGAACCATTAGACGCGTTAATCATTATATTATATGAATTTGTAATTTTGTTAGTAATCTTGTGATAATTTACAATGTTGTATTTTTCTACATAGCTATTTTATTATTAGATGGATATTTGTCGTATTATTTTTGTTAAATATTACTTTAATCCATAAAATTAGCTAGTTTTGATTTCAGTGCTTATATTGTTTTTATGTTTTAAATCTTTATAAATTTCGAAATTTTAACATCCAATTATATTAGCTATTAATTAAATATTGAAATAAATATAAAAACACACATATTTCCTATTATACTTATACAACAAAATTTAAATAAAACATATAACAATGACATACTTGAAAAGCATCTTAAAAAGGTGAAAAAACAATTTTAAATACAAGAAAGAAAAATTTTAAACAAAAAAAAAATGCTTTTAAATTCTTAAAAAATTTAAAAGACCTAAGAAGTAGAAAATTTATATATATTACTGCAACAAATACAATTATTTATACTGATTTACTTAAATTTAAATTATATTGGTAATATATAAAAAGTTTCACTAATATCAAAATATTATAAATATCTATGTATTAGTTCTAACTTATAATAAGTAGATAAAGTCATGTATGACTATATGCTAACCCAGGTATATTTTCAAGTCAAGTAGAGAAGTTCTCATTCAAAAGATATATATAAATATTCTAAGTTCCCCAATGCTAAAGGATATACAAATATAGCTCCCTTTCAAAGTTATATAAAAGATAAAATAATTACTGTAAAACACTTAAAAGGTAAAATTGAACTACAACCTATGTATTATGACTTTTATCATAAGAAAAAAAAAAAGGGTAAGGGGTTTCTTTAGCATCAGTATCTTGGAAGCTTGAAGAATAAGAGAGGAGTTTGATGAGAAGATGGTGGTGTTATTTCTTTTGTGATAAGTATTTGGGTTTAGGGTTTAAGATTTAGGGTTTATGTGTTGTGCAAGTTGAAACATACTTCTAAATAAGTATTACTTGTTTTTTTTTAAAGTGAATTTTGTGGCAAACGCTTTATTTAAGGAAATAAATTTTTTTATATATATATTTTTAGATTTTTCATTTTTATTTAATTTTAGTCTATATCATATTTTTAAATAAAATAAGAGAAGTAGGTGCTCAATTATTAAAATTATAGAGATGCTATGTATTAAAATCACAAAAAAACATGGATGTTTATTTAAAAACTAGAGTCATAAGAGTGTTATTTTAATAAAAACTACTAAAACAAATAAATTATTTATTTTAAAAATAAAGAAAATGAGTGTCATTTAGCATAATCTGAAAATAAGTATATATAACTTTCTTTTTATTCTTAAATTAAAATAAAAAATTAAAAAAATCTCTCTCTGCCCAGTCTTTATTTTAGCTTTTTCTTAATTCTTATACAAATTTCCGATTAATTTTGTAAATTTTTATTTCATATGTTGTGATTCAAGTAAACTGTACCTGCATTCTTTTTTACTCAGATTACATATATTAATCAAGTTGGGAGTGAGAAATTGAATATTGGAGTTTGATTCTTGTACATTTGTAATAAGAAAAAATGTACATTCAATATTTCAATTTCTTTAATATTTAAAACAATATTTATTATATTTTTTTCAAATTAATATAAGAATGAAAAATATTATTATATATACCTTAAACAAATCTAATTATAATAAGTGTAGGAGTGTTACAAGGGTCAATCTGATCCCTTTTAGCATTTACTTGCTAAAAATTGACTAACTCTTCTTTCGTAAAAGTATCCTTTTATCCTCTTCATTTCTTTTTATATATTCAGTCCATCCTTCCTCACCTTCTCCTATTTTAAATTATATAATCTAAAATACAATTTTTTATATTTTAAAATTCGATTTTATATTTCAAATTATACGATCTAAAATATAAAAAAGAAATATATTTTAAATTTTATAATCTAAAATAAAAATTTTAAAAGAATATTTTAGTATTTTTGAAGTATGAGAATACAATGAAAAAATATGGAGGTGTAGGAAAAACAGAGTAGGACCATGGTAAAACGGGTTGAAAAACTTGATTCATCCTAGACTGATTCTTCCTTCACCTCTATATTGACTTCCTGCATCTTCATAACTTTATATATTTTTATTTTAGCATTAAGAAAAAGATGAAAATATTATTTAATAATAATTTTTTTTCCTCTTTACAGATTATACAAACCGTAATGCAATTAAAAATATTATCATTGCGGAGTGTACAACCTGTAGTTATTTTTTTTGCATTTTCTACATTACGGGTTGTACAAACCGCAAGTATAAATTTTTTTAAATGTATTACGGTTTGTACAACCCACAATGCATCTAAATTTTTTTTTATTGCGGGTTGTATTTATAAATATTTTGTATTGCGTTATGTACAATCCCCTATTTTAAAAAAAAATTAATATGTGTTATCCCTAACACCACCACCCAATCATGTAATGAAATGAAGAGTCTATTTTGCCTGCAGGCTTATTCTTATTTCAAGTTCCAACCCCATTTTAAATGAAGAGTCTATTATGCTCCTCTATACCCATTAACCATTAAATGAAGAGTCTCTTCTTATGTCCTAAACAAAGAGTCTCCTAGATTGTTATGCTGAGACATTCACTCCTCTTTCTTCATTGGTTTCATTTCAAATTTAATTAAAATAATACAACTAAACTAATTAAATTAAGGCAAATGAGGAGTCTCGGTAAGTTCACTTCTTGATTGTAACTATAAAAAAAAGGTATGACTTACATATACTAAACTAAAATTAAATTAAAATAAAACTAAACTAATTTAATTTATTTTATTTTATTTTAATTGAATTTGAAAAAAGGTGTAACTTACTTAGATTAAAATAAACTAAAATTAAATTAAAATAAAACTAAAGTAATTTAATTAATTTTATTTTAATTGGATTTGAAATGAAATTCATTTGCCTTAATTTAATTAGTTTAATTTTATTTTAAATGAACTTTTTTAATAGTTACAATAAAGAAGTGAACTTACAAAGACTCTTCATTTGTCTTAATTTAATTAGTTTAGTTTTATTTTAATTGAATTTAAAATGAACCTTCTTTTTATAGTTACAATTAAAAAGTGAACTTACAGAGACTCTTCATTTGCTTCATTTGGCTTAATTTAATTAGTTTAGTTTTATTTTAATTAAATTTGAAATGAAACTAATAAAGAAAGAGGAGTGAATGTTATAACAATCTAAGAGACTCTTTGTTTAGAGTAGTAGAAGAGACTCTTTGTTTAGAGCAGTATAAGAGACTCTTTATTTAATGAGCATAGAGGAGAGAATAGACTCTTAATTTAAAATAAGGTTGGAACTTAAAATGAGAACGTGCAGGCAAAATAGACTTTTCATTTAATTACATGATTGGGTGGTACTATGGATAATACATTAATTTTTTTTAAATGCATTGTGGATTGTATAAACCGCAAAAATTTATACTTGCCTGTTTGTACAACCCGTAATGTAAAAAATGCAAAAAGAAATAATTGTGGTTGTACAGTCTGCAATGATCATATTTTTTTAATTGCATTACGGTTTATTTGTATAATTTGTAAAGAGAAAAAAAATTACTAAAGGGTATTTTCATCTTTTTCTCAAGGCTAAAATGGAAATATGTAAAGTTATGGAGGTGTAGGAAGTCAATATGGAGGTGCGGGAATAATTAAACGACAGGCCAACAGTCAGCCCACCAACTTTCTTTTAATTTTTATTTTTTAAATTTTATACTTTTAAAATTATATATATTATATATATATATATATATATATTAAAAACACACTTAATTATATATATATATATATATATTTTCTAAGTTTTTAATTTATTAATATCTCTAATCTAAATTAAAATAATCATTATCTTTACATACTAAATTACCGTATTATAATTAATAATTAAATCTTAATTTATAATTGTTAATGATTTATATTACACTATTATTATATATGGTGTCATTCAAATAATATAATATAAAAGATTAATCTTTTAAATTATTTTTATTTTAAACTATAATTTAAAAAATAGATGGTTTGGTTGACTTATCCAATCTTACATTTAATCCGCCAATTTAACAGGTTAGGTCATTAGGTGAGATGAGTCAAAAACCAATTGAGCAATTAAAAATATTAACTTCTTATCAAATATTAATGAATTGGCAAATCAGAGTACTTTATCACTTGTGTATAAGAGTGATTTACCTTGTAATATAATAAGAACTTTATCAAACTTTGTGTACGTATTTTCTAAAACACAATTTTAGTTACTTGAAAAAAGATCAAACTTGTGAAAAGATCAAAGAAAATGAACGGAAGTTTCGTACAAAAAAAAAAAAAATACAATAAAACAGGGGGTGGGCAGGTAAGGAAAAGGTTTTAAAACAATTTTTAAAATTTCCACTTTTTTTAGCTAATATATATGATTCAGAATTTATATTCTCAGACTCAATACTTTAAAGTATGAAATTTTAAGATTAATAAGAGTGTAAGATCTATTAAGAATCACTCATAATAACATTATAATGAGATAATCTTGATTAGATTGCCCCATGATTAGCTTTAACACCTTTTCCTCTTGTTTATACCTTATTATCTTTGTTTGGTTAAGTAACCATGATCCGGAACGGTTCAATGATTTTCATAAGTTTGTATTTCACATAAAATAAATAAATAAAGTTGTTACATTTTTATGTCTGTGTTTCTCTTCTTTTTTATTGGGTTCATCACTAATCAACTTTTATTTCTGTCCCATTTTACGTCATTCCTGATAATAAAATGAGTATTTTGGGAGTACCTATCTATATGTCAAAAATAACAGTCAACTATTAATTGAGAAAGAGGCTTAGTTAGTATTTTTCATAATTTAATCCTACATAAAATTTTGGTTCCATTCATTTTAATTACTTTTATTTAATTAACACTTTTTCGATTATTTAAATTTAGTTACTCTCACCAAAATTCAGTTAAAGCGTCAAATTGACGCATTTTCTTTTTTTTTTTTTTAAAAAATGAGAAGATAATTTTAAAAAAAATTATTTAGATGGGCTAAGATATGTTTAAAAGTACTACTTTATAATTAAAAAGTCGTGTTTTAATACAACTTTATATTATAATTATTATTTTTTACGGTAAAAATGTCACATTCCAATGTAAGATTTAGTTCTGAATTAAATTCATTCTAAAATCATAGAGATTATATGGGATCAGACTAATTTTTTAAATAATTATAGTTATATATATCTTACTACTTTTATATTTTTTTAGAATAACTAAAATTGTTATATTTTAAAAAAGTTGCACCAATTGCCTTAACCCCAAAATCCCATCCAGAATCCCATCCAGCAATTGGTATAAAAGTTACCATGATGTAACCCATAATTGATTTATGCGTTACTTATAAAATGTATAAAATCTTTAAACAAAAATATGAAATAAAATTAAAAAAAACATTAATTCTTTAAAAATATATACCAATTAAATCAATTATATATTACATCTTCATTATATTTCAGTTAATTATTGAATGGAATCCAAAGATGACCTTAAATTGAATTGAAAATTTAAAGAGGTAATGCGAGCAATCCTAATTACATATTAGCTAAAAATATGATGATAAAAAATGCAATTAAACAAAAAAGGCATTTATCATATTTTTGAAAAGGATATCAGGGTGAACTCGAAAACAAAGTATAAATTATTTGTACTTAAATCTTAAATCTTAAAGTGGGACTTTCCTTAAATCTATTTGTGGCCACTTCCACATACACATGAATGCCCAACCTTGTATTAATTCGGATCATATTTTAGATTTGGTAATGTATTTTGAATTATTGAGTTTGGAATATATTTTTATATTAAACAATGTAAAATATATTTTTAAATATTGAATAATTTAAATTGTTAATTCGGAAAAAAACAACTCATTTCAAAACCTTTCTAACAAAACTAAATGAAGGATATTTTTTTCCATTTCTTACTATCCATAGAGGCGCAAAGCAAAAGTTCATACTGAAACCATTAGTTCCCACCGAGTTTACAAAACCATTAGTTCCCACCGAGTTTACAAGATTAAAACAAAGTCAAATCAGTCTGCTGAGTGTTGCGAAACTCATTTAATCATTAAAGGATTCTCTTAGGAATCTGTCCTAAATTATGCAAAGAATTTTTTTTCCTCAATTGATTGCTAAGAGTACCATTAGCACTTTTATGTTGTCTTGTTAGTGAGATGTTTTCCAGATGAATGTTAAAATGTTTTTTTGAAATGGTGATATGAAAGATGTACATGATACCTCTAAATGTTTCTCATAATTTGGAGAAAATATATAAATTAAGAGTCTTTATAATTTCAAAGCAATATGAAATTTAAATCTTACATCTATAGAAAACTCAAGAGAACATCCACCTGATTGAATTTTGCTAAAATTTCAAAACATATTAATTCCCATATTTAATGAAGAACACTTCCTAATAATGAAAATAAAAGTTACCCAAAATGAAAGATATTAACATAGCAACACAGTGTGGATTCTCCCTGCGCAAAATCGCATTCTTTCCTTCACAAAGCCTAACTCAGTTACAAAAGTCTAAATTAGTTGGTTGAATAGGATGTTTGGTGTGAATGGCAAAGAAAAAAAAAATCACACTCATGAATGTGCTTGTCTTTAATGGAATAAATAAATAGATCAGAGAATTAAAAACGATTAGTCAGTGGACTGTTGAGCTCAACTTAATGGCACACATCCATATTACATAAAAATAAAGCACCTTTCATATACAACAATGCAACACGTTTGTGTCTTAACACAAGGTGAATCTCAAATGAGAATTTAGAAAGTACATCTTTGGAAGATCAAGTACATACAGCTATTATTTTAAATTATTATTAAATTCATACAGCTATTGAACAAGTTGTAAAATTTAAACCATTAATTTTAGTTAGTTATAATTTCACATTTCACTCAAGTACAACAATTTAATATTATTTTTCTATTCACCTTCAATCCATGATTCGGACACTTTTAGGAGACATCTGGTAAAACAACTTTTTTCATACCCAAATCATAATTTTCTGGAATCATGAATACTGGTAAATTTATTTTAATTAATCAAAAGCATTGTTAGAAATATAGATTCTCTAGACATATAAAAAAGTTGATTAATGAATTGAGGATGTTTTAGAGAAAGTAATCAATTCGACAAACTATTAAAAAGGATCTGTGAGTAATTTTCTGAACCTAGTCTTGCATAGATTTCAGAAGAGTGGATCCATACATAATGCACAAAAAATACAAGAATTTATACACTATCATGGCTGTGTACAAGCATAGGAGAATGCTGTGTCCATTCTTAAAACCTCGATTTATAATTATTACTAAACTACCTAACTTTCAACCTAGTTCAATTTAAATGACATGCAGAAGAGCCAAGCCTATCAGGAAAATTACCTTCATAGCATAATAACACGATAAATTCAGATTATTCCAAGTTTTGGAACCATATTGCCAACTCTTCTCATTTACAAAGATGGTTTTCCACATCATCGTTCCATCGGTTGAGCATGTGCGAAATGGTGGTCATCCTCATCTGTATAAACAATAAGAACATCAAGAAAGGCTATACAAAGAATTGATTTAGGGATACTCAGTGTTGTAAAGTAGCATGATGAATCCAAATATTAATTTTGAAATGGTGACTTCCAAGAGTAATATGGCCTTTTCATCATTTTATTTTGAGTAAGAATGTATTATTTTGTTAATATAAAAAATGTACTTAGTATTGTACCACTAAATATATAGGATATGGTTGTTTGAATAGGAGAAACAGGAAGCAAAAAAGTATGGAATATTTTTCCTTTTAGTAAATGATAATTTACTTCACACTTGCTAGGTACAACAAAATTGTGACATGATTGAACACAGTGCAAAAATTGTGGGCAATCCTTAATGCAGCATGAAAGTGAGTTAAAAGTGACTATCCAATAACTTACTATCGGAAAAAGAAAATCAGACTGTAACCATATTTTGCCAGCATCCCAAAAATATGATGCTGAAAGAATGCAAATTATAGTATTTTATTTATGATCATTGAGCACTAACTAGATCCATTAATGTCCACATTATTCTAATTTCTAATTTAGGAGACCATTCATGAAAGGAAAAATCTCACAGATGGTATTGAAGAAAAGGAATCAGAACAGAAAAATACCACTTTCGCCATCAGAAAGATCTGCAAGTCTAGCAATTGCATCAATAAGAGATTGCTCGTGATCCTGCGTTTATTTCATATCAATTATCTGTACACACAATTTAAAAGAAAATACAAGAAATGGCACAGTGACATATATATTTGCTCTTACCTTTAATACTTTCTTGACTTGCTCAATTTCAAGTGCATCAGGATGATTTGCATTGAATACCCTCTCTACCTGTCAAGTTCACCAGATACTTAAATATGTCAAATAAGAACAAACAATCTCGAAAAGTACTACTCTGATTGAACTGTTTTCAGTAACCTGCTTCACTAGCGTCTCTGTGTGAAGTATGTGTATATCATCATCTAGACTCTTCTTTCCAATTCCATTCTGTGATGGAAAGAAATCCATTTTGGATTGCCCCTTTGTGGTTCCCCTACCTCTTACAGCTCCTGGAACACCGGCATGTCTCGTATTACCCGATCGCCGTAGACCCCTACTTTGGTTAATTCCTGGATTCTCACCTACCCACTGAATATCTTCAGGAGAGATCTGCAGTAAGAATAATATTTTTGCATAAGCAAAAGACATTACAGTACTAACAATGCACAGCATATCACGTGGGTGGAAAATCCATATACTACACAGTATTGTACATTAACTACATGCAAGAGAAGTGTTCAAATAACCACAACCAAGGGTTCAAAAAGAATGAAAATTTAAACGATGTTTGACTACATATTTCGTTTCATATAATATCAATAGCTGCATTCATTAACTTTTAAGTATTAAGCATCATACAATTTCTATTCAGCCAGTTTTCATTCTCAATTTCAATGCTGAAAATGAAAGGATTTCAATACATGCCAAAAATAAATAATTAAAATGAAAAAAGAGCAGCACAAGGTCATTGTCTTTATGAGTAACCATTTCCTTAAAGATAAACACCCGTATACTTGGGGAATCCACCCTCAAGCTAGCCACTAAGGGGAAAAAACCAAACACTTAAATACTCTATCGCACATCCCATGCTACTTGATGGGAGACTTTGGTACCCCACAATACCGAAGTCCCAATACCTTCTCTAAGAGACAATGCATTGGAAACTTTCACTCTACAATACTTTTACCCCATGACACTCCACTTAATTTCCTCGTAAATTCCTGGATCCTCACTCTAGTGTAGACATCAACAACCAACTTTGATACCAATCGATAAGCACTTAAGTACTTGGAGAACTCACCCTTAAAAGCTAGCAATTACGGGGATAGAACTACAAGTTAAAACTCCACTAAGCATCCCATTCTGCTTGATGTTGGACTTAAGCACCCATTAACACCCAAGTCCCTATCAAACTCTTTAGAACTAGTCAAAGATATTAAATTACACATTGATATTCTCAAAATACAAATAATAATACCATGACATGAATCTGTTCAAATTTTTAAGTAATATAACAGACCATTTTGGCAATGCTAAACTATTTGTTTCTATAAATATAAATATTAATTCTGGTAAAATGTTCTTTAGCTAATAATAGATGAACCTTTAGCTGCCACAACATACTTGCTTAATCATTTTTAGAGAAGACTATAAGCCTCTTCTTTTTTAAAGAAATGGAACACGGTCAGCAACCCTTTCTAGGAGTGGGGGAGTCATGAGAACATTTCAAATTTCTTGATCCCACATGTTTCCAACTATAATTTTATAGATGATGAGGTGTAAATCATCAGTACATAAGAATTTGACCACAGTAATCAGTATCAGATATACCTCTGACAGATTAACCCATTCCCATGTTTCATTTGCAGTCCCCATGTCATAGACCAGAGCATGTAGACCCTGAAAAGTTAGAAATAAACATAAACCTCTCAGCTACATAATAACTGAAACTAATTCTTAGTAAATTGGGGGAATGTAAGTACCTCAGCTCGATTGTAGTCAGAGATAATGGCTTCATAAAAGTTGTTGTCATCAGGCCATCGTGTTCGCACTTTCCTACCAACTAGTGAATCCAGTGATGCTCCCATAGCAGGCTCACCCATATCAATACCAGAAGGAGCTCTATTAGGTACTTTATTCCTTCCACCAAGTCCTGATGAAGGGTATTGCTTTATTGAAGATAAACCAAGTACTACTTGGCGCTGCAAGTAAACAACAATGTTATTTAATTATTATTCCTTAGTACTAAAAAGTATATCCACGCTGCATAGGAGACAAACCCAAACTCAGTAAAGTTAAACAGAAATGAGAACTAAGAAAATTTATCGTTTGCTTACAGGTTTGTGTTGCTTCTTGCTCTTAGATCCAGAAACAGATCCTCGTTTTCCCACCAAAGACGGCTGAAGGGGTGCAGCCACAGGTTGGGGATGAAATGGGGAAGGCCCATCAAAAGATTCTAAAGCAGCTGACGGCATTATCTTCTGCTTCTTATGAGATACAGAGACAGTAGGAGTTGGAATTGAATCATGAATAGCTTGCCCAATATTCGACATACCAGGGTGATGGCCTCCTACCTGTCTCCACTCCCTAAAATAATGTTCAAGGTGTTGAGTATGAAAATAAAATTGCATATATGGAAAAAGCAATGAGAATCTCATTTCTGAAGCATAGTTCAAAAAGAAGCCATGTTTCAAATTTTTATCAGACCTTATATTTCGTATTACATCATCTGCATTAACATGACCTAGAAGTTCTCTGTGTTCCTCATTTGATAATCCTAGTTCTTTTCTAAGTTCTGTAATCAAACTTTCCTTCTCCTGAAGAAATACACGTCATTTAGCAGTCATTTAAACATGATCAAATCAGCTCACAAATTATAAACAGATACGTGAATCAAATGACAGAATATACCCAAGTAATGACGTCATCTTGAGCTTTAAAGGCTCGTAGAACTGAACAGTATGCTTCCATCTCAAGTTGGTGAATTTGAGTTTCCATATCAATTTCACCGTACGTCACAGGGTATGAAGCTCCTGCAGATCTTCCATTCCTTGCAGGATGTGCCCCTCTGGGGATTCTATTTCGATGATTTGGTGGAAGATCATCATCAGTTCCTGAAATCAAGTGAATGCATGCAATTTAAGTATAACATGTAAGGCCAGATCATGAATCGTTGAAAAATCTATCTGATTCTCAGGAAAAAGTTTGTAAATACAATTCTGAGCATCAAAAGTAAAACGCGTGTATTTACTAATTCTACAAAGTTAGGACACAATCCATTAACCATAACAATCCATTCCTATCTTAAGAGAGAGGATAAATAATTAAACGCACCAAAATTTCCTCACGGGAACAATGCAACCTATACATGCCAGCATTACACTGTATCATATAGAGAATTGTGTGAAAAAAGTTCCAATAGGAAAAACGATGGCAAAGGTAGTATAAAAGAGTTGGCATTTAAGGAACTTGGCAGCATAAACATTTTATTCAGAAAAAAGATTTAAGTCCTTGTAAACAAATGGATAGACATTTCCGAATAACATTTTGAAATACAACATTTTAATCTTTTTACATTTATAAAAAGTGTCAGGCTTAAGTAGTTAAATTTATATGGCAGATTAATGCAAAAGAGCCAAATAATTTCCTTCTTTCTTCTTTCTGATGCTTTTCTTTATTGAGGCAGAGGCTCAAGGCACCCTTTTCTTCCTTTAAAGCCCATAGGAAGACAAGCTAACAATTAAATTGACATATATTCACACATGAAATACCTCTTAACAATTTCCTCTAATGTTCTTCTAGCCATCCCTCTCCCCCTTTTTCACAGTACTTTAAACCAAGCAATCTACTCTTCTAACTAGTTCTTTCAATGGCCTCCTTCACACATGCTCTTCAACGACCTTAACCAATTTGCCTTCCTCTTTACCTCAATCTATGTCACACCAACATTTTCTAGAACACACCATGGAACAAACCTATTCAAGTAAAACATTATCTTTTTGTCCCTTAGGTCAAGCCACAAAAAAAGCGTTGGTGCTATACCCATTAATCAAACACACTCTAAAGTTACTCGCTTTTTCATACTCCGATTCCACAAGCATAGCAAGAAACCCAACAATTTGGAGCCAATTGAAATCCCCACACTCATCAAAAAGAAGAAAACAAGAATGGGTCAAGTGAGAATGAAAAACAAAGCCCTAATTCTATAATTAAAACAGGTCTTCAAGATTTCGGCACAGATAGGAGATAAAGTACGAAACTTGAAACTCACCACTGCTATCGTAGGGTTCATAGTCCATAGCGAGTTTGCAGCGAAATGGAAACAGCAAGATTCAGGAGAAAAAGCGCAGAAACAAATATTGCAGCAAAATTGACGACAAGAAACGAGGATAGGAGGAACCAAAAGTTGAAGGGAAAAGAAATGGTAGTTTGCTGCGTGGAGTAGAACCTCTATGAGTCGTACTCCTCGTATATACAGGCAAAGTGCTTCATATGCACTATATAAACTACTTATACCATTAATATTTTTATCATTTTTATTTTTAAATTTATTTGTTAAATAATTTATTTTCTCTCTTAAACACTTAATTGACTCACTACATGAGTAAAATCATCAAATTAAAAATAAATTAATATTTCACTTTCTTTCTCATATTATATTTAAAAGGCTTTTTTAATTTTAAATTAATAAAATAATATTTTTATTTTCTATTTTTTTCTCTACAGTTTCTCTCTATCTTATTTTCTATATTATTTGTTGTAGCTTCATTAAATTATATTAATATTACAAAAAAACTAAAATTAAGTTATAAAAAAAAATGAAAATACATTATAAGAAAGTGTCGTGAATAAATAAGAGTGAAAAATTGTAAAATGCTTAAGATTCATAATTTTATATAAAAAAAATAATGTTATAGAAAAATAACAAAAATCATAAGATATAATTTTTTTATAAAAGAAAGAATAAATAAAAAAAATAAAAAATAATACTTTATAAATAACAGGAATAATTTCAGTATTTTAAAAAGTTATAAAAAAAAATGTTTACATAACAAACAGTAATAAAAAATTATTAATTTTTATAATGTTATGATCTTATTGTCGTCACTCGTAACTTTACTTGTAAGTAGTTTACTTACAAATTATGTAATCAATATAAGTCGTGTTTACATAAATAAAAATGGCGAATAAAAAATGTTAAATAAATATTTAAGCAACAATCACATTAAAAAGTGGAAAGATATTGTGAAGTGTAAATTTAGAATAATGTTCCTTTAGTATCCTATACTTTTTCCATGTTGTATAATTTATAAAAAGAAGTGTGCTTATAAATTATATTTTAATTTGAGGGGTTCTCTTTTTCTTTTTAATTTTTTCATTGCTAATTGGTGGTAATGTTCAGAACGCGGGTATATTCATGAAATTTTTCATTTTAATTTTTTTAAATTTGAACTCTATTTTTTACATCAAATTTTTAATTATTTTTGGAAAATATCTATCTGTTGTTTTGTTAGTTCTTTTCTTTTTTAATGTGAGTTTAGAATTCTTTTCTTTCAATTATTAACTTTTGTGTTTCGTCTTATATTTTTGTTTGTTTATTAAGTTTTCCTTTTTCTTAATTGTTTATCTTCTCTTTAAATATTAACTGTTATGTTTGTTATATTATTTATTCTTTTAATATTAGTTTAGAATTTTCTCTTTTTTTATTTTTAATAACCTATCACTTTTCTGGAAATAGTTTTTTTTTTTTTCATTTTCGTCTTATATTTTTCTTATAATGTTTTTTTTTTTTTATAATGTAAATGTCAATTTAAATGTTTTATGTTATGTCTTATTAAGTTTTCCTTTTTCTTAATTGTTTATCTTCTCTTTAAATATTAACAGTTATGTTTGTTATATTATTTATTCTTTTAATATTAGTTTAGAATTTTCTCTTCTTTCTTTTTAATAACCTATTACTTTTTCTGGAAATAGTTTTTTTTTCATTTTCGTCTTATATTTTTCTTATAATGTTTTTCTTTATTTATAATGTAAATGTCAATTTAAATGTTTTATGTTATGTCTTATTAAGTTTTCCTTTTCTTAATTGTTTATCTTCTCTTTAAATATTAACTGTTATGTTTGTTATATTATTTATTCTTTTAATATTAGTTTAGAATTTTCTCTTCTTTCTTTTTAATAACATATTACTTTTTCTGAAAATATTTTTTTTTTCATTTTCGTCTTATATTTTTCTTATAACGTTTTTCTTTATTTATAATGTAAATGTCAATTTAAATGTTTTATGTTATGTCTTATTATATATTAAGATTTAAGGTTTAGAGTTTAGTATTTTGTTATTTTATATCATGTTTATATATATATATATATATATATATATATATATATATATATATATATATATGTATATAAAAAAAATTATTTTATATATATATATATTTTTTATTTTTTTTTATTTTTTTTTTTTTTTTTTTTTTTT
>Ga0099825_1003079_pt1 | contig 22265 bp, 14 predicted proteins | sample SiratroredBW_FD_76838 | JGI IMG/M metagenome (GOLD analysis project Ga0099825, IMG submission 76838) | Root nodule microbial communities of legume samples collected from California, USA - Siratro red BW | ecosystem: Host-associated > Plants > Roots > Nodule | place: USA: California | collected... | reverse complement strand
TATGTATGTATATTTATGTATATGTATGTATGCATGCTGGTATCTGCTACATGATTACCATTAAGCTCAAAGCAGAAATTGGCCAGAGCAAACATTTATAGTCACAGTGATAACAATCATCACTAGCGAAATTTTAGAACACCACATGCCCCCATCATAACCTATGGGAGAAACTGAAATAAGGAGAAATGGTGTTATTCAAAAGCCAATAATTATAATTCAACGCCCGAAAGCTATTCATGTCCAAGACAAGCTCAAGCTTCGGGATATAAACAATCTAGGGGTAACGAAATAATACAATCGAAAACCTCAAGCAACAACTTGTCCAAAGAGCTGCTTTCGGATCTGCAACAAGGAGAAAGAAACTTCATAAGAATCTAATCGTTTGACATGATTTACCAGTTCATCGTCTCAAAATAACTACACCCCTTCCCCCTTTCCGAAGAAGAAAGAAAATAAAGAAGAATGCTAGCTGTCATAACTTCAACTTATCTAATGACTAACAATTTATCATCGTAAAGAATATCCAAAGTAAGTATAACAGAGAGAAAGTTGGCCAATAATGGATTGGATTAATGGGTTTACGGTATATATTTGTTTGGGAGGAGAAAGGAAATGTGAGCAACAAATAGTGAAAAGGATCTCCTGAACCAGTCTATAAATTTAAAAGGCACAGAAATAGACAGGGAAAGAAAGGACTTACTGAATTTGGTACTAAATCAAAATATTGTGGAACGAAGTGAATAGCACTACCCAAGAAAATACGTAAATTGGGATGTGAAACGCAATGCTACATACAAGTTATTTCAGTGAGTGCAATAGCTCCAAGTTCACAGACTTTCGTTCAAAGAACTTTGTCTTTTTCCTAGCTCAATAGCAAATCTTAATGGCTTCCCCTTAACTTAATAATTACTATCAATTCTTAATTTTATGTCTAAGGTTATATCTAATATTGTGCGTGTGTCTATCCATATATTCTAATCTAATATCTTACCCAATAAATATATATTAATTTTTTTAAAACTACTTATCACGAAATTTTCTAAGTATCCAATTATCTACTTATCTCCATTCTCTGTAGGCTTTCCGTCTTACTTTTGGTGTCCTTTGTCCTTCTAACTTCCTATATCTTAATATTAAATTGTTACTATCTTCCTTAAGCTCATGTCAGTCTTTCGTTTCATATCCACTCAAAGATAAGTGAATATCGAAAAGGTCAAGTGAGTCTATACAGGTCTTGGAAGTCTTGAAGAGGTTTACTAAATTTCGTAGTAGATATTGATAGCCTTGACTTATTTTAGAATTGAAAATATTGAAAGAAATATCAGTAAAAAGAAATTAATGTCTCACTAGAAGTATTAAGTAATATAAAAAGATTAGATTTTTTTTTTACAAATACATAATTACTTATAAAATATTACTGATAATACTATAATTGTTTGCCACTATTGAATGAAGTTTGTCAAATCTAAACATTGCTTGCATCCTATTATAGATCAATGATGTCATAGGTTATGTTAAATGAATTAAGTTATCTATTCAAAATGATACAATTACTTTATTATAAATTTTTATAAACAGTTATGCAGCTTAGAAATTTTGAAGAATAATCTGAGAATTGTTAGGTTAAATTAAAGCAGGCCTCAAACATAAATGATGACTAAAGCCCGAGAAATTCTGAACCAAGCCCCTGCTGCTTTTCATACATACATTCCATTACTTGTCCTAGGTGCCATCAGAGCAAATGCTTTGCCTGAAGTTTTTCTTTTATTTCAACGTCAAATATCTTAAAAATAACCCACTTTTCTTTTTGAAAATTATATGGAAGTAAATTGCATAAGCAATTCAGCAGCAAATATCTAACAACGACGATACAAATACCAGAATATGAATTACTATGCACAAAAAATTTACCTCAGGGAGCTTTTTACGAAACACTACATCAAGTCGTGCATCAAGAGTATTTTCACACACAATCTTTCCATCACGAGAAGCTAGCACCACCCCACCAGAACTGAATATAAAAAAAATAAAAATAATCAGGTGTGCTACAACTGAAATTAAATATCTAAGCAGCTAACAGCTAATACGATTTTAGGAAGCATCCTCAATTGTTGTGGGTATGAAATTGATACTTCAATTGTTGCAGGTGTGAAATTGATACTTTTCTCATAAGATAATGTTAAATTATAATCAACCAAGAGAAAAAGTAAAACATACAGTAAGAAAGTAAATCCTTGATTGGCCAGGCTGAACAGTTAGTTAAGATTTAATGGTAACGCAACTTTACCAGTAGATATCATGAGCATTGTGATGACTGGGTCCAGGAGGAAGATAGACTTGGTTGTCAACAATGATCTCTGTGGGATCAACATTTGCTTTGTCAGCATACTCCTGTGCAGCAGAATCCAGCACGTGCTCTACCAAGTGCAGGTCCTCTTTCCGACATCTTAATAAGACAGAAGGTTCTTTCAGTCTTAGCAAACACTGCAACACACACAGCTCTTGCATTATATTTCAAGTCCACATACTTAAACATAGAAGGCGATCTATAAACAGCACTCTAGCAGAATATATCATTACAAAGGTTTAAAAAGGTTATGTTGGGCAGGAATTGAACTCATGCCATTGAACACACCACGGAGACCAAGGTTGGTTCCCAAGTCAGGAATCAGGAAATAGTTATGATTCAAAATGTACCCCCAAACATTACATTATATTTCCAAGGCCATATCCTTATGCAAGAAGGTGATCCATCAACAGCAGTATTGCATAATATATCATTACAAAGGTTTTAAGAGGTCAAGTTGACCAGAGAGGTTAGGACAGGAATTGAACCCATGTCATTGAACACAACTAGTACAGCAAGTTGGTTCTATGTCAGGAATCAACAAATAATAACGATTCAAATATAACCAGCACTTGGAAACCCATCCTAAAAAAGTACCTATTAAGAGGAGAGAACCAATCACTTACAAACTCCACTAAACATCCCATACTACTCAATGTGGGACTTAGGCATTCCATAATACCCAAGTTTTTATCATAGTGCCACTCCTAAGAGAAAACGTCTCGATAGCTTTCATTCTATGACTTGTCATTTGCTTACACTTCACTCAACTTCCTTGTTAAGCAGAACCCTTCATATTCATAGATAGCCCTTTCTAAGACACCAACAACCAGTTCTGATACTAACTGATAAGTATCCAAGCAATTGGGGAACCCACCCTAAAAAACTAGTTATTAAGAGAAGAGAACCAAACACCTAAATATTCAACCAAGCATCTTGTAATGCCTAAGTTCCTATCACAAAACAATCAATGATGTTAACACAATGGCGTCTCCAGGTAATAGAAATTAGCAATGAAGATAGTAGTTATAGATTCAATGTTGTGCCATCATCACAAATAATACAAAAGAGGGGGCACAATAAATAAATAACATTAACAACAGCAAAATGGAAACAACAATCTGATATCAATACTTGGCAAAACAGCAAAATAAAACTACCAAACCAAAGTAGGTGTATCATATTAAAAATTTAACTGACCTGAACAATGAGATCTTTAAGAAGGTGTCTGTACACATGATCATGATGAGTCAAAGTCAAATCATGATGATGACTCACTCGCAAAAGTTCCTTGGATGCAGCTTCTTTCATGGAACTGATCACGTCATCTTGAGCTTGAAGAACTTTAATTCGAGAAGCATTCAGCTGCATCGAGTACTCACTGCAACAAACAAACAATTGTGATAAACTATCTCAAGTTGCACTGTTTTTGCCACTTTGAAGAACAACACCCAGCTGTGTGTTTCAAAATACGTCTCTCTGAACTAAACCCTCAATCTCATTCATCATACTTTGACATATACTTGAGTTCAAGTAATTTTCCGCAGATGTTAATAGCTTGAAGGAAATTGAACATCAACTACTCAAACCCAAACAAAGTAAATAAATAAAAGAGACTAAACTAAACCTATAGCCATATTTTCCAAATGCAAAAATTAAAAATGGAACTAACATTAATTATTGGTTTTATTGAATAGCAGGACAAGACCACAAGGATCCAGTAGGATATTTCATAAGTGATCTAAATTGCATGCATTAGCGAATTCCGCAATTCGGAACTGTTCCATAAAGATCTGTCAGATCATATAGTACTTAAAACACTCAATCGCAGTAGTTCAATTGTAAATGCACTGAATGAGCGATTACAAGAAAAAAATAACTGCACTGATTGCACTGAATCTGGTTCTATAAAGCTTCTAAGGTACCAGTAATAGACATTGCAGTATTATCACAAGCAAGGATCGAGATCTATACGAGTAGGACTTAGTCTCCAGAATTTAATTTCAAGCAATGTCAATCAACTGACGAACGATCCTAATGAATTTCAAACTCACAGAACAGAAAAACATAAAAAGAGGATAGAACGGTATGTAGAAGATACATCTTCTTGCGAATTTCCACTTGGCGCTCTTTGCGTTCATACTCTTGCCTGATCTTCTTCTTTTCAGCTTCAACCAACTGAAGCTTCTCGATATTGAATTCCTGCAGGATCGGTTTTGAGAGCATGAGTTGGAAATCGAAAGAGGATAAAACCGTACAATGAAGAGATACCTCTTCGGCGGAGACAGAGATCTCGTTGGCTTTTTCCTCTGCTTCCTGGCGGATGAACCGCACCATCTGCTGGATTTGCCTAGAGACATCTGCGTCGTTCATTTTCAGAGACGTAATTCAGCGACGATACACCGGAAACTTCCTAGACGATTGAACCTGTTACTGATTCTCTCTCTGCCCCTAACCCACACCAGCTCACCCCCTTATATATGTACCTTCACGTGAACATTTTAAAATACCTATTTTAGTTTATGGGGGATTTTTTTTTTAATAAAAATTTATTAATTTTTATAATAATTACTTTAGAAATAAGGAATATTATAAATCCAACAGATCAATTCATTTTACCCATTTTAATTTTATTAAATTAAGTTACATGACTTATTACTCTGGTTTATTATTATCTGAAGTGGTTAATTAAATTTTCTAACGAAATAAATAAATACTTTGTTTTAATACGATAGTATAAAAAAATTCATGCAATTCAATCTAAAAGTCACAAACTTAATTCGTCAATCACAAGCTTTATCAATTTACTATGATCTATTTTTATAATTTAAAACTAATTTGTTAACTTAAATTACTTATATTCATTTTGTCATATTTTTGAAAATTTGTACTTTTTCAGCGGTCACTTTTAACATGTTAGTCTCTAATATTTGAAATTTCTATTCAATGAAAAAACGAGCTCAACTCAAATAATGATTTCTAATATAATGATATTATAAGAATTTTACATTGAGAATACCTACAAAATACTTATAATATTTTAACAGAAAATATTTGTGTTGTACTAAAATACAAATATATCTTTTATATTGTTACTATTATTATTATTATTATTATTATTATTATTATTATTATTATTATTATTATTATTATTATTATTATTATTATGTCTTTTAAGATATTATAGTAAAAATAGGTAAACTTAAAATATATGATTTTAAGATAGTGTAAATACATTTTACATCTCTATTTTTTTGTAAATATTCTAGTTGAGTGGAACAAATTATAAAATAAGGACTAAAATAATCTCACAGCAATCAAATTATATAATCGAATGTATACTCTTTGCAATATAGTATATATTCTATTTACTCTAAAATATTTGACTTTTTAACCATGTTATGTATTTGAAGTACGTATTCAGTTATTGATAACTAATTTTTTTTAAAAAACCGATCTTTAATAAGTTTTTTTTTTTTCAATCATATTTATTTTCATTTAAGTTGCTAAATCTTAACTTTTTTTTTTTTTACAAGAGATCTGAATCTAATTTTACATTTTGCGTGAACTTACTCGTAAAAATATTTTAGAATAAATATCAGGAAATTGATTTTATTTTAGTAAAAATTATCAAAAGGATATTTTATATCTTTTTATTAGAAACTAGCTCAAATACAAAGATTATTGTAACTGCGTATATATTTTTTCACTATGCGATATATATTATGTGTTTTTTGTTTATTATATAAAAAATTAAGATAATTAATATATTATTTATTGTATATAGTGTTGGAGTTAGGTTGTAATAAAAAAATTTAATTATATATAATCAAATATTTTAAATTCTTAAAGTTTGATTTATTTAGAATATAAGTACTTATTATTTTTAATAATTTAGATGAGAGTCTTTCCGTTTCTTAATTTATTATGTTTTAATTTGATTTTTATTTTTCTTTATTTTTATGTTGGCAAATTTTATAATATAATTTTATTATATATCACTAGGGGAAACATATGTGTTCTGGTGTATGTGCATTGTGTTTTTTAATTTAAAATATACAATTAAAAAATGTAATTTAAAAAATGATTTAAAAAGTGAAAAAAATGTATATTTATATTATTTTAAGTGGAAAAATTAGACAATTGTATTTGATGGAGAAATTAAATAATTATATCGAGGACAATAAAAAAAAGTATATCTTCTTTTATTGGAAGATTAAATTATTAAATAAAAATATGAGATTCTATGTTGTTAAAGAAATGTATTCTTCAATGTAATGGTATAAGTTATAGATGCTACATTTTATTGCAAAATCTTATAAACAACTTTTTTATATTTAAATAACGTGATACGAGTATACTTATATAAGAAATTCATATTATTTTTAATTTAAAATTCTAATATAATAAGATATGAATATACATTAAGTTTCTTATTTTAATTGAGTGTGGAACTTTTCTCATATTTGGACTCCTACCAAATATCTCTATTACAAAATATTTATCCTTTTAATATATTTTTCCAAAATTTTCTAGCTAATTATTTGCATCTTAAAACTTAAGATAACACTTTAGATAGTTTAGAAAAAATATCGAGAACTATTATTTTAAAGATTGGTGTGGATAAATTCAGTGATGTGAACCATACACTGAAATATATATATATATATATATATATATATATATATATATATATTTATTTATTTATTTTGATACATGATTTTATCGTATGTAATAATGTACGACATGAAACCAAAGAACATTGAAAATATAATTTGATTTATTGGTAATTTCTCTAATCCTAATTATGTGGGAATCTTGATTTATAATTAGATTTTTTAGATATTTAAATCTTTAGATATTTAAATCTTGATGCATAAGTAGGTTTATTAAGTATTTAAGTATGAGTCTAAGTTTCGTAGAGATGAGATTGTTGAGAAACATATAAGAAAAAAATCTACAAACCCAATGTTTTAAAATTTTGGATTAAAAATGGTATTATTTTTTTATATGGATTTTGGCTCCATCCCTATTTTTATGAGATCTGTTTGAAGATTTTGGGTAAAAGAGAATGTTATTTCGTTTTGCTCAGTTTCCATTTTTATATAAGATCTCCCGATATTAAGCTTTGGATTTTCCAACAATATATTTAAGTCTTTCATGTCTTTACCTTCGTGCCTAATTACATTGAGTTCCTTACCATTCTATTTTCGTAGGATAGGATGGTTTACATAAGATCTCAAGAGATTGCTTTTTAGAAGACCAAGACGTGGAAGAATTATCCACATAAATGATGTATTTGGTAACAGATCATCTCGTATCAGCACATCTTGCCAATCCGAATCATTGTATCCCTTGAGTTGATTCCATTATCTACAGTAAGAAGAATGCCTTTCCCAGGAGTTTGTTTCAAATATCGAAGGACACGTATAGAAGCTTGATAATAAACAATGGTTGGTGCAGAGACATATTAAATGATGGACAACCTGTGCTATATGGGTTCTAGTGTTGGTTAAGTATACCAGCTTCTATAAGAAGAAAAATCAGGAAATGCATCTCCAATGGTAGATGAAAACTTTGTCGTATGATTCAGAAAACTTTGTCGTATGATTCAGAGGACTGGTAACAGGAACACAATCAATCATATCATTATCTTTGAGTACATCCAGAGTATATTTTCGTTGAGACGAATGTATGCCATTGCTATTTTTAGCTACTTCTAATCCAAGAAAAATGTTAAATCTTCAAGATTTTTAATTTTGAAAGCGTTATTAAGAAGATTTGTCATGTGAACAATTTTAATCATGTCATTTTTAGCAATTATAATATCATCAACATTTAAAAGCGTTATTAAGAAGATTTGTCATGTGAACAATTTTAATCATGTCATTTTTAGCAATTATAATATCATCAACATATACACAATGATGATGATAGTTTTTGTGTAGAATTTAGAAACAAAGAATGATCAGCGGAATACCTGTATGAAAAGAGAAAGGCAGGTGGCTTCTCATCTCATTGTCTACTAGTTTGCCAAAAGCCATACAAAAATTATTATTAGTATCTAATTGTTTAAGATGTCAATTATTCACCAGAGTAATAAAAAGCAAAATCCTCATAGTAGTTAATTTTGCCATTAGAGAAAATGTGTCTATAAAATCTAAGCATTCCAATTGAGAGTAACCTTTAATCACTAATCTAGCTTGGCATATATGTATATTACCATCTGCCTTACATTTAACCTTACATATCCACTAGATTTGTTTTGAGGGAAAGGAGTGACAGCCCAGGTATTATTATTCTTAAGAACTATAATTTCTTCATTCATAGCTTTTGCCAATTAAGATATTTGCAATCTTTCTCATAAGTTTTTGGTTCACCGTCAGTCTAAAAAACTAACATAACATTTTAAAAGATGGTGATAATTTTTCATATGTCATGTAAGTAAAATGAGATATCTACTTCATGCAGTTTTCCTAGTTTTAGTAGTGTTGATAGTAACATGATAATCCTTCAAATATGCAGGTTGTTGTTTATTTCGTGTAGTTCTTCCAGCAGGAGTAACAAAATAATTATGGCTATCATGTTCTTCCAGATCAAAATTAGAATATTGGTAATTGACAGGCTCATCAATTTCAAAAATGTTACTGTTGTATAGCAACATTCTCACTATTATCATTCTTATCTTCACATAGAAAAATATTTTATAAAATATAACATTTCTGGCACCGCTGTACTGTGAGTAGCAAGGTTAAAGACTAAATATCCTTTGGTGTGAGCTATATCCTAAAAATATGCTAGGACTAACTCCCGGATGAAGCTTTTTTCTATAGACAGTAATAGTGTTAATGTATCAAAGACATCCAAAGAGCAGTCACACTATTCATCTGCTCCAAGAATGGTAATTGCTTCCATCAAGAACAAGGGAAGCAAAGGGTTTTCACGGATGAATGTACAAAATATTATATACAGAAGATGTTTGTTGAATTTCCTCTTCCATTGAAAACAAAGGAAAACAGCAAGAAGGATGGAATGATTCGAGAAAAGGAAAACAAAGAATGGGAAACAAGAATCTGATTAATTGCCTTCTCATATTTTCAAAAAGGAATGCAGAGAGCTGATATATATCAGTTAATATTAATTTTTCTGTTAAATAAAATCTGGTGAGAACATATAGGAAAGACATTAAAATATGTTTTTTGGGTTTTGCTTTTAGACAAAAACAAATTCTGCATAATTTTTTATAAGAATTGGTTTTGCATTCCTGTGGCAACCAATTCACCCTCTCATCATTATAAAAAAAATGTTTAGAGGACTCTCATGGCTTTAATAGCTCTTAAAACACCAATAACCCCGTCATATTTTCTAGAGTAAGATATAATATCAGCGTGTAAAATGGTTGCAACTGCACAGAGTTCAGACTTCAAGGTCATCCTTGCATAAAACAAGTGAAGATAAAGTCAGTGAGTGCAGTGTAAGTTACAGGCATTGTGAAATATTGAGGCAGGGAAGTTTTTGATGTTAGAATATGAGCTTGAATACCTATTCAATGATAAATAGACGGAATATGAGATGTCCCAGACAATTATAAATGAAAAAAAATTAATATTACAAATTATTAGAGATGATATTTTATTTGGAAAGCTGTTGAGGAACAAATAATAATTCTATGTACACAATATTTGTGGGCGTTATAATATTTAGCAAATAGGAGGGGCAAGCAGAAACTTAAAAGACACAAGGTTACACGTCATTGATGCTACTAAATTTGCATAAGGGGCTCAGCTAGTACTATTGCATTTGCACTTGTAAAAATTGAAGTTTAACATGATAAAAATTCCTTGAGAACAAATTATTATATGCTGTAAAAGCGAGGATGCACTTGGGGTCCAAAATATTCTATTATAAAGTCTGAATCTGCATGATATATTTTTGTCACTTTCAATAAAGATTTAATTTTCGTTTCTGTACATAAAATTAGAAACTAGTCAATAAAGTATGAGGTGGACGGGTCGATTATTGGACCACAGCAATTAGCAGTAGGGCAAGTGTCAGGAATATGGTTTTCTAGTGGCAATCATGGCCACGAGTTGATTTTTCTATTATATTTATTTTTTGTCATATCACTTTCATGCATGTCGAACCAGAAAGTGTACCAATGCCGAAGGATAAGGCCATCGCCCCCATCCCAATAACCCAATCTTCTTTTTCTGCTTGAACCCACATTGTGAATTCCAAGTACAAGCATCGTTCTTCCTCTCTTTTCTAGCATAAGATAATTTTACAAACTGAAAAAATGACCGTAGTGCCAATTGCATGCTAGGTCCACTGCAATCTTATTAAGGTAGGACTTTCGAGTCACTATCTTCAGTGTCTGAATGATTGATGGCTATTTCCATAATTCCATAATTCTCCCATCACCAGCAATTGCAGTAACATGCGCCCATTGGCGTAGGCCTCTAGTACTTACTTCAATATTCAACCATCTACATAATTGTTATAAGAACCAGAAAAAGACCATTTTTGAAGCTTAAATTGTGCCTACTACGAGCTCCTTAAAAAACAAAACTTTGGACACTGTTAAATAACCGGGTCGTTAAGTCTGTTATTGCACTCACGTGTCCTTAATCAAATTACAGTTGTTCACAACAGGGGTTGAAACTCGAACCCTTCTACTTCAACTCTGCTTGCTTGAGTTTTAGGTAAATGATTTTTTGGTTTCTGAATTTGATACTTATAATACTCATGATCACATATTTAATTCGAGGACTATGAGTGAAACTTCTGTTTGAATTATTTTATTGTCGGATTGGTAACTGGCAGAATTGGATTTCATTAACACTTGTTTTACTATGGTAGCTGCTTCCATTAATTTGATGATAAGAGATAGTACATAGTACAAATTCAGATAGCAATCACAACCATTCTTGCTTCACGCGTCTGTGTTTGACCGTAGTTCGAGAATTGACCCTTACATGAGTTATTAGATAAGATTAAGGCAGAAGGTAGTTGGTAGTTGAAAAGTTGCGATTTTGGTATCAATTTTTGTGGCAAAACTTGGTTTTTCACGTGGAAGGTGTGATGGGAAACCCGTGGTTTTTTACCACCTTCGTGGTAGCTGAACCTGTTCATCTTTTTTTTCCTAGCTTCACGGGAAACAGCTTTGAACTCCTAGCCTTAAAGGGATAGATAATAGTGATACTGATACCGTTTCTTGCTTCTTCAGTTCATAGCGAGGAGTTTCGACATGAATCATTCTGTGGCTGGAAGTGATGATTTAGGAGCGGTTGAAGTTACCAAGGATAGGAATGGAGTAGGCCTAGTGATTCTCCGGAACCATCGAGGAGCTTCAGCAAGGGTCAGATTCTCTTAACTCTCACTAATCGCTTACATTCACCACCTTTTGCAGAAATTATTGTATGACAAATGATTATATGTTGAGATCAATTTCTACTTTACACCTTATTTATTGAAACCTATATACGAACTTTAAATGTAGTTATGTGTCAGATAGAAATTACCCAGATCATTTCATCTCAGAACATATAATAATTTCGTTGCTTTTTGATTTAGAAATAACCATTTTCATAAATTGATGCTAGTGTGGGTGATCCTTACAGGTTAGTTTGCACGGAGGGCAGGTTCTTTCGTGGAAATGGGAACGTGGCGAGGAGCTTTTGTTCACTAGTAGTAAGGTAAACATAATGAGGTTTTTTATTTTTCTTTTTGTTTTGGAAACATCTATTATTTAGTTAGCTTTTACTTGAGGATGTAATTTTCTCTGTATATGTGGTGTTTCTTTCTCAGGCAATCATAAGTCCTCTCAAACCATTACGAGGAGGAATTGCAATCTGTTTCCCTCAGGTATAATTTGAATTTCGGATAATGCTATCTAAAACTAAATTGCATAAACATATTCATAGCCCAAGAATAAGTAAAAAGAAAAATTACATAAACAAGGGATTTTCTTGACTTGTTGTAATTTTATTTTTCCAGTTTAGAAACCGTGGATCATTAGAGCATCATGGGTTTGCAAGGAACAAAATGTGGGTAATTGATCAAGATCCTCCACCGTTTCCCACAAATTCCGGTGAAAAAGCCTATATTGACTTGCTGCTCAAACCAACCGAAGATGATCTGAAAATATGGCCACATAGGTCCGGAATTAAATGCATATTATAGATGTTTACTTGCTCCAGAACCCACACTTTTTATCTTTTGAATTTAGAGACAAGAAAAACATGGATATAAATCGTGAGAAAATATAATGATACGCCTGAATTATGACACTTCTCTGGTTCAAAACTCTAATCAGTCCAAGAATTTACATGGCAAGAAAAATAAAAAGTAAATGAATTGTTGCCGTAAGTGCAGAGACCCCAACCACATGTGGGGGACCTCAATTGCAAACATACGTAGTTTTATCATGTTTTTTCGCATCCCACCTAAATTGTCGGTTGAATCTCAGAATATTTTTGAGATACTGATCTCGAGTATTTTGTCCAGCTTCGAACTTCGGTTAAGGGTGTCTTTGGCAGGAAATGGATATTTAACTATGATTTCTCGCGTCAGGAACGTCAATAGCAAGCCCTTCAGTTTCTCCTTTGCCTACCATACTTATTACTCTGTCTCTGATATCAGGTCCGTAACTAAATGTGATCATCATAACATACATTTGACATCAAGGATTAGAATGTTGAACAAAAGATGAAGTGAATTTTACATTGTGGTAATTTTCTACCATTTACAACATTTGAATAAAGCACGTTAATCTCTGACTATTCTTGGCAGTGAAGTGAGGGTGGAAGGGTTAGAAACTCTTGATTATTTGGACAACTTGCACAACCAAAAACGTTTCACAGAACAAGGAGATGCTTTGACATTTGAATCAGAGGTGAGACAACTGAGTACCTGTTTCTTTTTTGCCTAAAGTCTTTCTATTTCTATAGGATTAGTCTTTTTTATAAACTTATTTTATTATATTTAATATTTTGGTAATGAGTTGTTAATGTATCATAGTTTGATTAAAAATGTTTCTGATTAAAATGTATGCAACCAACTTGTTGTCCTCATCTTAAAATAGTGATATTGATTTGAAAAAAGTGAGATATTTTGATGTTATTGTCCCGACGTATTAGGTGGATCGAGTGTATCTAGATTCGGGTAGCAATGGGGTAGCTGTTCTAGACCACGAAAAGAAGAGAACAATTGTCATAAGAAAGGAAGGACTCCCAGATGTTGGTATGGTCCCTTGCACTTGCAAATGAAATGCTGAATGATGTTGGTAGGTTAGTGTAATTTTCGTACTCAATGTAACAGCTAAAACTAACCATATCCATACCAACTTTGGAGTTGCATAGTTGTTTGGAATCCGTGGGAGAAAAAATCCAAGGCGATAGTGGATTTGGGGGACGAAGAGTACAAGCAGATGCTTTGCGTGGATGGTGCAGCAATTGAGAAACCAATCACGTTGAAGCCAGGTGAAGAATGGACTGGCCGCTTGGACCTCTCTGTGGTCCCTTCCACTTGATATGAAACGAATTTGGTATGAAGATTCAAATAAAGTGGAATCAATCTACGGTGGAGTAGTTTAAATGTTTTTTGTTATCACAATTCAAGTTTTATTTTGACAAAAAGTATCTAAGGCATGCATGTGCTCAAGTTGTCTATAAACTAACTAAAACACACCATCCAGCATTCTTTTTGGCAGATGGTGAACCTGTCTATGCAAACTCTCAAACCCACTGCTCATGTGTGGTTGTAAATAAAGAGTACATGCCTAAAATGTGGGTTCACTATATATAGATCTTCAACTGCTTTTCCCATAAATACACACTACACCACACCACATGTTGTTAATTTGTTACCAAGAACCTCAAAATCAAAAGCCCCCACCCCATTATGGAGGGAGAAGAAGAAGAGAGATAAAGACAAAAGGTATTAAATGTAATTAGTGATAGGTCTTAATGTGGCACGGAGTGAGAGAGACAAGATAAGTATAGATGATGCTCATAATAAACTGGGTGAATTTTAAACTTGTGGTTTCTTTGACTATAAACATTTTTCTTTTGTGTAGGCTGGGCAACTTTTTCTTATGCAATGTTTCGATTGTATCAAATTGAAAGGGTGTTATGAAAAATTATTTTTTTAAAAAATGAATTGGACTTAGAATACTTGTATAAAACTAAAAGAACACAATATGTTATCACATCCTTTTAACACTTTATTTCAATGATTCATGTTGATTTCGCAAATATGATACAGGTTAATTATTAAAGTTAGCATAAAATTCAATAAAAATAAAGTATCAAATAATTCTGATAATACGTTTGTAGAGATATGTTATGTCTAGTGCCCTTGGCAATGGCATACGCACTTTAATTGTCTATAAAAATCTTAAAACGTCTCTTTCGGAATGCTTCTATAACTTTTATCAAAGATTTCAACATTTTATATTCTTATCATGTGTCATCTTCTATTTTCTAATGGAACTCATATGCCATTTTTTATGTTGCTAAAATTTGATCTTGTAATCATACTCTTGTGTTTCATACCACTCTTAATCATATGTAAACTATGATATGGGAAATTACAATAATGTGAAAGTTTGTATTGAAATTTGATATTTTATTTCTTATATATATCTTTTAGTTTGGTCTAATACATGAAACTTAGACGTGACTTGATTCACATTAAAAAGTTTATAAGACTAAATATTATCAAAAATTTCATATCAACTCATGATCCAATTTCTAAAGTAAAAATCTTATTTAAATATGAAAATGAAATATATATATATATATATATATATATATATATATGAAAATATTTATTTAATCCAAATTCAAACGTAGTATGAGCAAAGATGGGTTGAACTTAAGTCAACTTAAGTTTAACTGGCATTATCTCAAATTGTTTGATATAGACTAGGTCAGGTTAAGTCCAACTCAAGTTGAGACAAATTATAACTACATTAGATTAAGTTAGGCCTGATCCAAGTCGTACTGAGTTGGTTGAACAAGAGTTAGAACAACTTTAGTTAGACTAAATCTAGGTCAGGTCAAGTCTAATTTTAGGCAAGCCAAATAAAATTGAGATGACTCATGACAAACCAACTTGACTTTACCAATGTTGATTAAATTGGGTCATGTTTAGGTTATGTTAAGTTGGACAAAAACCTATGTCTACTCAAGTTGGTCCCAAGTCAAGATGGATAAGGTTAGGTTAAGCCCAAGTCAAGTAAGTCGATCAAGTTAGGCTCAAGTTAGACTAGATCTAGGCCATGCAAGGGTTAATAAAGTCTACATTACGCTGAGATGAATCAAGTCCATGTTTGATCGAGTCGAGTCAGGCCACATTGGGTCAAGTTGAGTCAGACACACATTAAGTCGAGTCTAGTCAAGCCAATGTCAAGTTGAGTTTGGGACACACCTTGAATTGAGTTGAGTTTGGTGCACCTTAGACCAAGTTAAATAAAATTTATATTTAACAAAATAATTAAGTCAAGCCCATGTTAAACCAAGTTGAATGAGCTTACATTGAATTTATTAATCCTATTTTATTATTTAAAAAAATGTATTTAAGTTTTTAATAAACTCTAAGTGATGTATTCTTTCTTGTGAATATTTTTTTTTTTTTTACATTCTCAAAGCAAAACAAAACACTTGTCAATTTTTATTTTTTTACATTCTCAAAGCAAAAAATAGTATCATAACTGTGAGAGTTTATATTGTCATTCAAAAATTTTAAGTAGTGAGGATAATATTTATATATAAATTTTTAATATTAAAATATAACATAACTTATTTAAGCATACATAAATATCATAATTGTTCTATGCAAGTTTTTATATATTTTTACTACTATTTGTAATTTTAATCCACTGAATGTGATTATTGTTTGAAAATCTAAAATTAATTATTTCTATTATTGTTTTCGTATTAATTTTGCTGATATTTAGTTTTCTTTTTTCAATATCGGCAAAGAGTTTGAAAGGGCATTTTTTTTCTTTTTCATTGTGTTTTGGATGGTTGACAAAAATTTTCACGTGTTAAAGATGATAGTTTCCATAAGCGGTTAATTGTTTGATAAAGAACTTTCTTTTATAGAGAAAAAGTTTATAAAGATATAAGAGATGAGAGATGTACCAAAAGTAAAACTAAGATTCAAAATAAATAGTGGTGGGACAAATGATAACTAATCAAGAAAATAACGTAATATTTCCCTATACATAAGAAACTCTATAATTGACACGTGATGTACAACTTACCATTACCCTTTTCTTTCTAAACATTGTTTCAACACCTTTATTTTTTTTCAAGTTTTTTACTTAGGTGCAATTTGGCTGTGACTTAATTTTTTTTTTTAATTATTATTCAGCATTCTAAATTTCGTTGGCAGTTTTCTGGTTGGAGTTATATAATCCAAATCATTGTGTTGACTTATATGTTATAATTAATTAAGGAAATAATTAATTTTATAAAATTAATAAAATACAGATAAATCTTCAACTTTTCATTATACAATTGAAACTTGGACGTAATAAAAGCCGGTGGTGCAATAATGATAGCGAATTCTTAAACATTGTGTATGGAATCTTGATAAGAGATGTTTGAAAACTTTTTACCAAGGGTTGGTATAGGTTGTTTTTGTGGAAAAATAGTCTAAGTTGAAAGGTAAAATGTGCATGACCAACCAAAATCCCAGTGTCCATAAAGTAGGACAATTTCCCATCATCCAATTGATGCATCACACCATGAAAACACTGAACTTAGTAATCAAACACTTGCATATGCACAAGTCATTGGTGTGTTTCTTCCCCACACCACAGGATAACTTCTGGCCATCCGTTAACCAAACTAACTTACAAACAGTACAGTCTCATCCACTGCAAACACAATTCAACTCCAAAAAGCAACCTAATTATTAAAGCTACTAGAGAAAAGTTGGGTGAACTTTGCAACCTTAATATTGTTACCTTAAAGTTTTGAACATTTAATTAATGAATGGTTTTCAACCTTAATGCATTTAATAATTGTGGATGATCTAAATTAACTAATTTGTATATCACATATGCACCCTATGAGAAAACAAACTTTATTCCATGTTTTTGCTTTCTCCATAAATCCTAATGAAGAATTGAATTGGCACATTCCTTCGGGACCAACCGTTTTTGTGGATAATGACCTTTGTATTAAGGCTTTGTAGCGATAGCCATCGAAGAGGACAGAGGTAGTTTAGACTTTAACGTTGGCTGTTGGAGGAAAAAGACAACCATAATTTGGACTCATCTTTTTCCTTATCTTGTTTCTTGTTTTATTTTCTTAAATCACGATTTCACAACACAATTGCCCTACTCAGATCATTCACGAGCAACACGAAAGCTAATAGTTTACCTGTAAATTTTAATAATTTACATAAACCCTTCACCTTTCAAAAAAACTGACATATTTTGAAAAAAAAAAAAAACAACTAAAATGAACTCCCAAGTTCCTAATCTCTAATTTAAAGAATTTGCATTCTATTTTTTTTCCTGTCCCTTTACTATTATTTAATTTAATATTTTTATTTTTTTAAAATATTATATACTTTTATGATAAATGTTTTTTCAAGATTTAATTTTAACTTTTTTTAAAATTTTACGTTTGATTTTCTTTTCATATTTAATCTTAAACATTTAAGCTACTCGTATCCTTTTTACGTTTAATTTTACATTTATACAATTTCATTTTAGTTTTAGTTTATACTTATAAACTATACCTAAGTTAATAATACTTGCTTATGGCAGGAGATATTGTTAGTATAATAAAATTGAGACTTTATTTTTTAGGGTATAGAAATATTAAATATTTATTTCATATTTTTTTCTTAAGATACATAACTTTACTATTGTGTACAACTATCTTTTTTCACGTAAACTATAGGTTAGTTTTAAAAAATTGTAACAAAATTTCTTTTTCTAAAATCTCAAACTTTTCAAAATAATTACGTGAATTTTTTTCAATTACTTTTCCATCACAAATCTGTATCTTTTTTACTTTTAAATATTTTATTTTAATATTTATTCTGCTTAATATATGTACTTATATTTATTTTCTTTATTCTGACTATAAATTTTACAGTTTTAAGTACTTCACTATTTTAAAAACTATATAAATTAAAAATATTTATGTACATGGTTCCATAAAATATTACATTTTAATTTTAACGCATTTGTTCAGTGTACACTAATCCTAAATCATATGACTTGTTAAAATAATTATTATAAAAATGAATAATCTTACTATCAACTGATTTGATTTATTCTTACCCATTATCCCTGATCTCAAGTGAGTTGAATTGCGAATCAAAGACAAGATTGATTCAATTTTTCTTGAAAGTTGACTTGATGAAGAATATCCGTTATTTAAAAAATTAAATGTTATTACCTATTTTTTTGTTTTTTTAATTTAAATATTATATATATGATATATGAGTTCTGAAATCTATAAGTAAAATTGAATATTATAACATTATTGTTTTATTTTATTTTATTTTATAATTTTAATATATTATGTTACAATATATAAAAGAATAATATTATTATTTATTTTAATAACGTATTTAACAAGGTTGTATCATTAAAAAAAAAACATTGGATCCAATAAATACCTTACTAATTTGAATCCCATTTTCAGCAACCTTGATGAGTTTGACTCTGCAAGTACACTAGCATTTGAATTTTCACCTTACACAGTAAGTTTTATATAATCTTACCCGATTCCATGCAGAACATTTATATTATATAAAAAAAAACTATGTTTTTCTTTTATAAATTCAACCATAATCCATCACTGTGTTATCAATAGTCTCTTGCAGAAAATTAAGACTAACAGTGGCCAAGTGGGTCATCTTTAAGAACACGTGATTGACTATAATTGATGAAATTAACTGCCAAATATATTACAACATACTCCTTTAAAACAATCACCATTTTGATCAAAGATTGCAGAGAATTTGGGTGATGCATTATTGATGATAAGATAGTACATTATGGTAGAATACTCGAATATTTAAAGATTGATAATCTAAAAATATTAATACAGTAGAAGCAATAGATATGGATAAGATATGCTCATAAGTTTTTTCACCAATAAATAGATTACAAAAAAAAGCATTAAACACAAACAAAATTGTTTATGCAATTATACAAAATCATTACTGAAATTTTGGGGCAGTTGTAAAAGTCCTTTTTCGCGTTGGACCATTGACAGCATCTACTGTTTGTCGTTATTGTAAAAGGACTAATGATCATTTCCACTCACCAGCCACTTAAACCTGCTACTCATTGCTCCCACCTTCCCCAGATTCTTCTCCTAAAAAAATGTAAATTGATTACTAGATCTAGTTTAAGCTCTTTTAATGGAGTAATTGTGTGATTATACACTAGAGTTACAAATGATAACCTACATTTTTATATATGTAAATCTATTAACATGCAAATAATGAATAGGTCCTAGGTCTTTATCCTTTTGTATGATTATATACTCTAAATGTTAATAGTCATTGTAATGATTAATAGTGTACCCTCAAATTGTTAATAGTTATAGTAATGGAGTTTATTTTTCATGTATGCTAAATGTAAACGTTTGTATATTATTAATTAATTAGAAATCATTTTATATATTATTTGTAAAACATGTAGTGGTTATAAAAAAAACTAGCAAATTTAGCACATGATATTTTAGATGACCGTGTAAATACAGCCTTTAATATTATAATTTATTTTTTAATAAAAGATGTCAGCCAACACACAATATATATATATATATATATATATATATATATATATATATATATATATATTTTGCTTACATATAAAAAAGTAAAAAAAAAAAAAACATCATATCTATGTTTATCTTTATATTGTTATCATACTTTTTTCTATTTTAGAAACTAAATAATAAAAAAAATGTTATTAAATTGGTCAAACATAACATACACAATATTCAATTATATTATTAAAAGTACAATTTTAAGTAATTATATCTTATAAAATTTACATATTCAGCAAGAAAAATATTTTCATCCAATGTTATTTGCAATACACTCAATGTTCTAAACTAACATTTTGAATATCTTTAATTAAAATTACAAAGATTGTTTCTAGTGGTTCTATTATTGGTATAATAACATTAATATTAATATGTATACATTGTTTTACCTTAGACTCTTAAAGATTTTTTGACATGGTTTCTGGAAAGAATTTTCACATTCTTCCAAAGTAGCATACTTTTCAAATATAGAATTGGTTTCTTTTTTATCTCATACTTGAATATACACTTCTTGATTAGAGTAATCAGTGTGAGGTATCTTTCATAATACTTTGAATCCTAAAAATATATAATGTAATTCCACATTTTTTTTTAAACGAAAGTCATATTTCCTATTACAATCAAATTTATCTTTTGTATTAAAAGATATATTATGATTTTATCTTTGATATAACTTCCTAATTCGAACCATGGTATGTTTCTTTGAAGCAAAAACATAACTAGTTTTATTTTTAACTGAAAATTACATAAATTCTGCATAGATATATTCAAAATCTCCTTTTATCTCACCAAAATCATTGAAGATTACCTGTATAAAAGAATTATTACACATTTATATCTTTTAAATAATATTATAAAAAATTTAAATTTTTAAATTATTATTTCATTCTAATTTTTTATTTAAAAAAGTGGAAGTCAACTCATCCCATCTTTAACCCCACAGATATTAATTGGTCTCAATAGAAATAGAAGTTTTCAAATTTAAAAAATTTAAGATAATATTTAACATGTTTTATTATAGTTATATAATTTACGTTTTTTTAGTAAAAATGTAAAACTAATACTAAGGTTTAAGTTACATTTTAAACAATAAATAATTATAGATTAAAATAAAAGAAGTCAAACGGAACATTAATTGTTTTTTCAAATATATACTTAATTTATTTATAGGTTTGCTAGTTTCAAGAAATTAATAATTAATATTTCTAATATTCAATTCATTGAGACTGCCTCTGTGTTGTGTAATAGACTAATAGTAAAAGGATATTCAACTAAAATAAAATAGACTATCAAATGTGAAAAATGGCAAGTGGACCTTAACCAATGGTTTAAACCTTCAATCCTAACACTCTGAAAGGAAAATTTTGTTACAGGTAATATTTTGACTCAACTTAACTCAATTAGTAGAATATCTAATATCGTAATATTTAACACGGATGATCTAAAAAAACAGCTTAAACATTCGGGTTTAAAAATATTATCCAAAAATTCCTAATTTTTAGAAATATCAAACAGATTGTACAAGTAAAATATATTTGCATAATTTTTCTCACATTCTGATTAGATATTAGATATCAACACCAAAGTTTAAATTTTCTAATTAATCCAGAATCTAACAATCATAAAGAATTGGGACAAATTAAAGTCTAAAAATAAATCCAAAATGAAAGACAGAGTGTTTGTTTGTTTATCTTTGGAAGCCAAAAACACCAAGGAAATATGAAGGGACCCACATGTCAATTTCTAATTCGGCCACGTCAGTGATCCCTATAAACCCACCCCCCATCAACAAAGGAACAGGGCAACCTTAATCCTTATTTTCTCCAATCTCTCTCCGCATTCACTCTCCATTTCTTACTCAGTGCCATGGCCATTAAGCTCCATTGGTGTAACTCTTACTGTTTCAGACGTTTCATTTCTCTCCTTTACAGTTACACTCACCCCACCAAATAGAGCCGTTGCTCAATGCTCCTTAAAATCTCGTGTCTCTCTTTCACCCACATTCTCCTACTCTCCTGCATTTTGCTAACCTCTTCTTCATTTTGCATTGGAAGGTGCTACATCTTGTAGTTTTTTTTTTTTTTTTTTTTTTTTTTTTTTTT
>Ga0099825_1003073_pt1 | contig 22281 bp, 6 predicted proteins | sample SiratroredBW_FD_76838 | JGI IMG/M metagenome (GOLD analysis project Ga0099825, IMG submission 76838) | Root nodule microbial communities of legume samples collected from California, USA - Siratro red BW | ecosystem: Host-associated > Plants > Roots > Nodule | place: USA: California | collected... | reverse complement strand
GTATTTAAAGAAAATGAGGTATTACTTAGGGAGATAATGGAAGGTCTTATGAGCAAATGGAGAACAAAATTTAAAATTTAAAAAATTTAAGAATAAAAATAATTTTGATAGAATTTTATGCTTCAGTAAAAAAAATATGTATTATGTTCTTATATATTTTTTATCCACAATAAAACATAAATCGAAGCACTTATAATCCTTGCACAAAACAATCAAAAGAATTTAAAACATCAAAAGGTGTTATGTGTGAAGGTTTTCCACAAAAATACTACCCGTACAGAACCCCTTTCCCAGTAAGCCTTACAGACATCAAACTCCTGTCCCAGAACTAGCGATTAGCCTTATCAGTATAAATGCATTAAACCACAGTAATATGCTGGCTATAACAGAGGCTCTAGGGCACTAAATGTTTCAGAGACAATTTCAGATCGCTCTTATGTTTGAATAGCACAGTTATTTATTTATTTATTATTTATTTATCTTTTAATGTTTATTTTATGAATGTTTTAATTTTAAATTATATAAATATGTAATAAGATGTGTAACATAATGGGACATTTTATACACAGATTTTATAATATGAGGACATTATGTAGCCTAAGGACGCTTGGGTTATGACAAAACCGACTTTGAATTATGAGTATTTTTATGTCAATTAAATTACACTTAACATTGAACTGTTTTTTCATGATGATTCAGAAGGTGTGGAATAATATAACTTCCAATGATATCACTTATAACATTAGTGTTGGAACTCATGTAAAAAAAATCCTTTTAAAATTGATGTTGAATATTAATCATGTAGGAGTGAAATGATAAAAAAAAAAACTTATAAAATCATAATTCAATATTATGATTAATTCACGCGGTTGCGTAGTTGTCTGGATTAATTTATTAATTTAAAAATGGAGTGGTCAAGATGAATGATCCAATAATATTTCTTTTTCATCTATTTTAATTTAAAATTATTCCTTGCATTAACGCTATATTAGAATTATTTTGCATATTACCTATCTCTGTGGAAACAAAAAATAATGATCTAACATCCTAGCCACCTTCGTACCAACCAACAAGGGACCGTTGATCCAGATATCAGCAGTTAGATGCAGCATTGTCGTACATATGTTTGTAAAGAAAACAACGTTTGACTAGCCCAAAAGAAGAAGTGTGTAAAGTTTGAAGTTAAGAGAAGGGGAAAATGCCTTATTGAAGTCCAGTTTGGTCCCTTTAATGAGACTGAGAGACTCAATGCCAAAAGTTGACTCGTTTAACAAATTTAAACCTATAAGACATGTAAACTAACGCTTGTGGTTCAAGAAAACCGTTATGAATTCCGTTGTTTTTTCCCCTTTGATCGGCAATAAATTATGAATTATTTTGTATTTTAAGCCACGTTAAGTTTTTAATCTATTGCTTTCAATCTATCTAGTAAATGTATTTCAAGAAATGAAGTAAAGATTCAAAAAGTCATTTTAATAAAAATCATTATTTTTAAATAAAAAACCATATAGTTCCTTTTATTTTCTCTTTCTCAAAAATTTGATTTTCCTCTTACTTCAAATTGAATATTAAAAGTTGTTATCCAATAGAGTACAACAAATTTAGATCACTATTTTAGTTAAGATAAGTATAAATTTTTTTAGGTTCTTAAATGGTTTAGGATTTTCAAAAAAAAAAAACATTTGCACTTTTTTAATCTTAGAGTCATCATTGATCCTTGTTTTTTTTTTTTATAAGAATATGTTTGGATTATTTATTAGAATTTTATGTTACAAGTTGAGTTATCCTTGTAAATAGTAGCTTAGATTCTTTTAGTGATGATTTTTTTCTTATTAAACAGGTAAGAGAAGTTAAACTGGCATTTATGTGTAAATACTGGATTTTATGTTCAAATTGAGTTCTTAAGATTTGATAAATGATGTGAATGTCTTGAGAAAATTATGTACTTCTGTCTCAATTTGATTAGCCATGATCTTTTGGTTTTGGAAATATGTAAATATTATGAGTTACCAAATTAAGTTCATGACTTGTTTTGGAGAAGAAGGAGTTTTCAAAAAAAACTTACTATCAATAATGATTGATATTATATATTATAGAGAAATAAAGAGAGTGAGAAATTAATTGAATGGTGAATTGAGTGAACACAAGATGTGAGAATGTTTATTCTAACATGTTACAAATAGTTAATTTACTATATAATGCCATTGTTTGTTTGTGTTTTCTTTTTTCTCTTATCAATTGTGTTTTCTTTCTTTTTTTATTATTTGTGTTTTCTTTCTTTTCTTATTTCTTTTTTTGTCTTTCATTTATAAAAATGACTTTACTTGGTTGTCATTTGTTTATAAAAATGACCCTTTTTTTATAAAAATGACTTTACTTAATTGACTTTTGTTTATTTTATAAAAATGTTTTAATAATCTAAACACAGACTTTGTGATTCCATAGCCATACAATCAAAATTGAAATTTGAAGAACGAGGAAAAACGATATTTGTTATATTAAAAGTTAAATATAATCAGTCAAAACTGGTAAATTGAAATGTAAAAATAATATAATAACAATTTGTAAGTGTGTAAACAGAATGAATACATATACTAGAACTAAATTATTAAATTGAAAACTATAAAACTCATTCTTATAAAATATTAAAAATTATAAGGAAATTATAACACAACTAATATGCAATTAAATTATTTATATAAAATAATAAATACATTATTGAATGTGTTTTTAACTGTAATCTATTAAATTAGATTTGATTAACTTATTAATCCTTATCAGTTGTAAACCCTGTAACTCTACTCTTACTTTGGGTTGTGTTGAGTGTTCACCACCAAACCCAACCAAGACCTGCGCTTCATGGTCGCAATATGCGGCCATAGACTTTGAAGCTGCTACTGCTATAGCACACCGCCAAAGAGAAATAACACCGCTAAATATGTCTAACTCTTCATATCAATTGCTCATTTTCTTCTCCACACTAACGATAAGCAAGAAAGTATCATGTTTTGAAATACTAGAATTTCAGTTCAAAATCACATTAGTTACATTAAAATTATCACAGATGAATGCAGAAACAATTGAGTCTTCATTGCTTCATCTCAAACCAAAATTAGTAGTAGCAACTAGGGTCAAACTTCGTATTCAAAATGCTATTATTTCAAGGTAAATGATGCTCGCAGGGATAGATATGAACAAATTAAAACAAAATAATTTTACCCAGATATGGAATAGTGCGGCTTCTTATACTTTTTAATACTAACTTTAATTTTCCTCTTTTTATTACAGTTCCCTTGCTTGGTTGACGAGATCCTTATGTGAATGTTTTTGTAAATTTATTTAAAAAATTATTTGTTTCTTAGTGAGTGGTTATGAAATTTTATGTCTTTTTATCTACGTTCTTGTAGTTGAGAAAAGTAGAATTGAATTGGATAGCTGGGAAGAGAAAGGAAAAGAAAAGAAGAAACATGAAATATTTATTACACAGGGAGGGACATCAGGCCCAAATAGCGAGCGAAGACATCATTCCAGCTCCAAGGAAAAGCATGCAGTAAGAGACTATCTGGAGCCTGAAGTTACAACTCATTCTCTTGCTAAGAAAATCCGCAGCTATCAAATCTACCAAAGCCATATACACCAAAATCCCCGACGACAAGGAATCCAGAATACCTTCGGCGATGAGTGCACCAGGGCTGTAAGGGTTAAACCCTGAAGAAATGGCCGTTCCGATCGAAACACCCAACGGTGTAGTCAATGCAAAAAAACAAGCCATTATGGTTGCGGAGGAGGCTTTAAACTGCGCTTGGGAAATGCACCCTCCAAGCGCAAACCCTTCAAAAAACTGATGAAAAGACAACGCCGCAATCAGAGGCCTTATGGTACAAGGACTTTGAGAAACCCCCAGAGACAACCCGATTATAACCGAATGTGACACAATCCCAAGCTCCAACACCTGCAGTTATGCACATTCAAAACTCACAATACTTATATTAAGTACACCTAAAACACACACATTTAATCATCTACCTGAGAAACCACCACGTGTCGAACGTCCGTTTCTTCTCCATCTCCCATGTGGGAGTGCCCGTGGTGGTGACCGTGACTGTGTCCATGGGAGTCCGCATGCGCGTCATCTTGCTCCTTCTCGCTGCCAATGCCGTGGCACGACTCCTGCCCATGGGGGTGGTTGTGTCTATGATGCGCGGCATGTGCATGCATCCCCACGATGTGCATTCCCCCACTCTCTTCTTCTCCGAACACCTTCCCTCCGGGTTCGGACGACCCGACCCGAGACTGCTCCTCAGAGGGGCGGTTCAGCCCCTGCTTCCGCTCGTAGTATTGCGTTCCCACGAAATCGAGGAGGAGAGTGAAGAGCGCGGCCATCATGGCGAAGAAGCCGGTGAAGGGAAACTTGGACCACGGGAACGAAGGCAGGCACGGGTGGTGGAGCGCTTCGGTGGCATCAGAGAGCATGTGGACGAATCCCGTGGCCAGAATGACCCCGGCGGCAAAGGCCTTGGCCCCCACGAAGAGGTTGCCGTCGGTGCGGAGGAAGCGGCGGTGTTTTCCGATGAGAGGAATCGCGATTCCGGCCATGCCAGCGAGGAGAATGGAGGCGATGGCGACGAATTTGAGAACCAATGCCGCCGACTCGTCTCGGCACTGGTCCAAGTCAGTGCCTGCGCAGCTGGCGTTGGTCATCGATTCCCGAAGGTGTTGGAAGAAGGACGGTTTCTCTATTTGGGAAAAAGCAGCGGCTCAAGAGTTTAGAAAATAAAGGATTCACCTAGAATTATAGATATATCAGAATTTGCGATTCGCCTACACAATGTGTGTGTGGATTAATCGAGAGCGTTTGGAATCGATAAATCATTACCTGAGAAGAGAGAAGTTTTTCCAAGCAGTTGCTGGAGCAGCGGCCACAGATCCTAAAAAATAGAGACAAAGAAAAAATGATTATCGATTACATCGAAAGTGATGTCGAATAAAGAAAGAACAAGAACAGAGGAAAGGAGGAAGAAACCTCGGTAAAAATCATGGGAGAGAGAGGAATTTGTAAGGGAAAAGAAGGAGGAGCGTGTGGGATGAAGATAGAAACTGGAGTTGAATAGCAGTATAAATAATAAAGTGGGGAAGGTTGGGGTTGAGATTGGGAAATGGATGCCAGGGAGGGCTAGAAGAAGCTTGTTGGCGAAAATGAAGAAGAGTGTCGTCATATGAAGGAGAGAGAGGGGTAGGAGAGTGACTTGTGGATTCTTCGGTTTCCTCTTTTTGCAAACAAATGAGCGCGAGAGTGTCGACATTCTTGCATCACCTATAATATGCTCTATACAAATGTTTCTCTTTTATATATTTTTATTTAAAATCATAACTTCATTAAATACTGTCATTATATCTTATTAAATTTTTATTTATTGTAAAAATATTACCATCTTTGTCATCTTATATCAACCCTCTCCATACACGCCATCTTCTACTATTTTTACAGAATCTTATGTTTATAAGAATACAATTATTTAAATTTTTTATTTATCTTATTTGTTTATTTAACTTTGACATTTTCTTCTACAAAACAAACTACATTTTTTTCATTAGGCAAATGCTTTAATGAATTGTTAATGAATTATTTTATTTTAAAACCATTTTTTAATAACATATTATATAATAATAAAATAATAATTTTTTTAAGTATCTAAGTAGTTATATTTTAGTATATACAGTATGAGAATAGGCACTTATTAAAAAATAGAAACAGTGAGCTAAAAAACTTCTAGTGGACAGTGATATCATTATAACATTCCCACCGTTGACTGTTTCTGTTCCGTTTATTAAAGAGAGAAAAAGGTTGAAAAAAAAGCTAAAAATGAGCAAAATAATGTTATTTAATTAGAAAAAAGTTAGAATGTAAGATAATTTTTACTTTTATTAATAGATATACTTAATATTAATTTTTAATATTAACGTTTAATTATGTTCTATTATAATTATAATAAATAAGGTAAAAAATAATATAAATATATACTAGTAATTTATTACAGATATTTCATATTAAATTATATATTGAAAAAACACTTAAAACATACCCATCGCAGCAGCGCAGGAGCCTACAAATCACCTTCACATATTTTTCACATGAATCACTGCTATTTCAATTCAAATAACTGCATTATATGACTTTTTTAAAGAACCCAGTGACATAACTCTGATTATGATGAGTTTATTACTGTTTTCCCATTGTTTTGTTGCTCCCACGGTATGCAATAGAAACTGCTGCACTAAATAATGATGAAAAAGTAATCATAAAATAAGCGAAAAATAAAGTCCTTCTATATCCATATCTTGAATATTAAAAGTATTTAAGTAATATTAAATTAATTTTAATATTTTATTATCCAGTATTCCTGTTCACGTCACTCACAATCCATTTAATAGAGACAAAAAGTGTTTAGTTAAATTAAAAAGAAGGACAAATGTATAAATAAAAGAAAAGTAAACAAAAAAATATAAAGTAGCGAGTCTCGAGGTTTTAAAATTGTTTCCAATTTATTTTTATTCATTTTCTTATTTTAGATTCTCAAGAACCATAAAGAGGGTTAATGTTAAATTAATTTATAATGTTCAATTTCGTCACGAACGTTTATCTTTTTAATATGGTTTACATAATTGATAAAGCTTGAAAGAGTTTAAAATGACATGAACACTAGTCAATATCAAGAACATTAAGAGTATATATAAATATAAATGAATACATAAATATAAACTTAAAATATGTAGAAAATATTCGTTTTATCAATAGAAATATGTTTTATATATTATGGATAAAAATTATTAATTTGTTATGAGTTATTGTGAAATTAAGGGAGTGTTGACTGTGACAGAATAATGCATACCTAGATATTATTTCACTCTAAAGTATAAAAAATTGAATGTGTTACATGATTTGGAAAAGTAACACATCAAAGTATTGTATAATTAAAAAAATTATCTTTGGAACCATTTCTCAGTTTTTGAATGAGCGACTTAGTCTATGAAACCAAATGGAATGCATCTAAAATATACCGAAATTGTAGTTGTGGAACTTTACAAAATGCATTAGAAATTTTCATATGTTGTAGAATACAATAATTTTAAATGAAGTCAGTGTCTCAGATATTGCATTTGCACCAACTTGATGAGTGATCATAGTTACATCTTCAGTGATATTCAAGCAAATTTTACATATTGTCAAACATATTTATCAGGCTCAAATTTAATTTCTAAGTCAAACTCAATTAAATATCACACTTTATAAAGAAACAATTTGATATACACTGCCATTTTATGCTAAAAAGCTTGAAGTAGATAAAATTAATTGTAGCATGAACAACTTTTAATTGATCATTATGTCAACATAACCAACCATATTACCAAAAGAAGTTCAACATGGTAAAATTTTGATGAATGAAATAACATTTTAAGATGCAACTACCAAAGTTAACAGTAAACAATGTGCATGAAGACAATAAGTAAAAGGCCATTCACTTAAAATTAAAGCTTGCAAACTATTCCGTTCTCCATACACCTCACTTGCATCATCCTAATCTTTCCTCTAGTAGATTGAATATCAAAATTGTGATCATAAGAGATAATACAAATTGCCTATTTCAATGTTATGAAACAACACCCTAACATAAATAAACCCAAAAAAGATTATTAAAAACATTTGTCTTTGTCAACAACATATTATTTCATCCTCGTTTGTGTGCGAAAAACAAATTTAAATTATATACTTATGCTACCTGGGTGTCTATATATTTATATACTTATACATGCATTCGCTATTAGCACTAAGTTTCATCTCCACACTTATGCTGAGAATATGTTACTCACACTTTACTTAAATTTTGTCCTTGCATATTACATGAAAAATCATGTATTAATAATCTTAAGAGTTTCTAAAAAAATATACGTGAATGCTAATTATTTTCTCACTGTATATTAAAAAGTAAAAAAAAAACAAATAAGTAAATTATTTTACCTCATTATCATAATCACTCTCCGAATTTACACAAACACCTAACATTATCATATCATTATCGTAAACCCTTTCTCATTGAGATGGATTGAATGGACTAAAATTATGGGTCGACCCAGAGTTACGAATTGGGCTGATTTGGCTCAGTAAAAAAACAGGCTCAATGAAAAAAAGGGAGGGACAATCACGTTACAAACGTTGATATTATAGCCACGTGGGACCTCTAAATCAAATCAAAACGGCCAAGTTAAACGTAGTTTTATGTATTATTTATTTGCGTTTGAAGGAAGAAAAAATTAGGAAGTCAAAATCACAACCGCACTGCGCACTGAAACACCAAACCCAAAGGACAATTTTTCTCTTGGCAGCGTGGGGACACTGTTGAGTTCGGTGTACAAACAGACGAAAACACTTTTCCTCAAAACCCAAGCACCCTACCTTCTTTCCTTGCTTCATACCTTCAAACCAAAATAAGAAGAAAGAAAGAGCGTTTCAGACAGAGGAGAAGAAGAAGAAGAAGAAAATGATGGGTTTAGGTTGGGTGGCGAATCAACAATGCAGAAGGTGGACGACAAGTCGTTTATGTGGAGTAACGTTGTGTTGCATATGCTTAATCTTCTTCACTCCCGCAATCCCTCGCTCTCCCAAACACCACCAATTCGTTGACATGCGCAATCTTCTCGGTAACCACCCACATTGTTCACGAGATCATAATTTTGGGGTGAATTTTGTTTCGGTTGCTTCATCCATATTCTCATGATTTTGGGTTCTCCAGGAGTACCCAACACGATGAATGTGATGACGAATTTCCCGTTCTTAATTGTGGGGATTCTGGGCCTTGTGCTGGCCCTCGAAGGAGGTTTCTTCACCATAAGGTTTTGGTTCCTGCGTAACGAAATTGGTTAATTCCTTTTCGACCGTTGATTGACATCGTTGTGTTGTTGCAGTTCCCGAGGTGAGGTTTGGACATGGGCACTGTTCTATGCTGGAATAGCTGGGATGGCATTTGGCTCTGCTTATTACCATTTGAAACCCGATGACCACCGTGTGTTGTGGGACACTTTACCGGTTAGTCAGTATTCTATTTTCGATCTGTGATCCTGCCATTGCTCTATTGTTTTCGAACTGGTTGATTGATTCGGTGCCATGTGAGGTTTTCTGGTTAAATTAACTCATTTCAACACTAAAAGTACTTTCCTTGCAAGTTGTAATTAAGTGGGGTCGCTCCTTATTGTCTCTGTTTTTTTTTTTGTTGTTGTGAAGCTCACTGGTTTTGTGGATGGCAGATGATGGTGGCCTTCTCCTCACTTTTCTCTAGCTTGGTTGTTGAGAGATTTGGCCAGAGGATTGGGCTGTGCTGTCTGTTTGCACTCATTGTTGCTGCATTTCTATGTTTAATTCATGAACGGTTAGTTTCTTCTTTCTTTTAATTCATTCCTTTTCTGTCTTGGATGCTTATACGCCAAGTGAAGGTGCTGAAGTAGTCAAGTTCTATGCTGAATTCTGTCTGCTAGTTGGTTGCAGAATTTATAATGATATTCGGTTCTGCATGATATTCCAGTTGACTCTGCCTCTAGCTATTCCAGTAATAGCACTCATGTACCGCTCCAAATATACTCACTCAAGATATTGGTTTATGTCTACAGGTAAGCCGTGGACTATGCAATTCTTTTGTTTTGCTGAGCAAAGCTGTGTGACTCTGTTCCTGCTTTTTGATGTGGAAAACTACTTCTATGTATAAATTTTTAAATGTCAAGTAAATGTGACTGTATCGAGCAGCCAGTATATCTATCCAGTGAGCAAGTGCCTAGGATATATCGTAAAATCTAATTAGGATCATTTGTTTGTTAACTAAGCAACTTGAACTAAAGTTTTTTTAAGTATTTATCTGTTTATAATGTTTCCTCTTTTGCGACCTGCTTTCATTTCTCTAACCAAGTTAGTAATAGCCTAACAGGAAAAGAAGACTATACTAAAATAAGTAAACCTTATGTCGTTAATAGCGTTTAAGATAACACTCTGTTTACTGAGTTTGGGAGGATATCTCATCCTATCTTTGGGATGCTTGATATGAGAAAGGATGCTGTCATTCCACTTCTTAGTTACATTAACTATAGAATTTTGAACCTAAGTGTTTACTATAAGGTCTTATTTGGATAAATTTCTTTGTAGTAACAGGCGAAAAGAATTGAGCGTTTTCTATAAGCTAATACAAACTTGTGATCTTAACTTTTAAAGAAATTTTTCTCATCTAACTTTTTGAAAAACTAAGATGCATAACCATAAGTTTATTTTTTGTGACTGTGAACATCGGAAAGATGCTTTATGTTGTGAGATGGGTGAAGAGTGTTGAAGTTGGTTTACAGTTGTGTGATTCAGAATATTGCTTCCGATCCTGATTTCATGTATATTGTAACACGAAGTAGGTTTCCGAGCATGCCAACCCCATATTTATGCTGTGACTTGATTGTACTTTTATTAGTAGACCTTCTCAGAAATAATGATTATTCATGAAGTACACCATCCATGGTATGTTTATGGGATATAACCATTCCATGTTTTTGTAAACCAACATTCTCATTCTATCCATATACTTTTATCTCTAATTGGCTATGCCTTGTTTTGATTATTATATTGGACAAAGTTCACCATTATACTTCAGAAATACATCTTGATGTCTGTAGTTCACCATGTCTTGCATGTGACTGGTTGTGGATCTGTAGAAGTGGAAACATGCTTCACTTATAACCCACTGCCCTAAAATGTGCTCTTTTTCTGAATTACGCAAATTTGAAACAAAATAAAGCAGCTGCTAACGTATGATTTGTGGATATCCAAGTTAAGCAGTGACCATATTCTATTAAATGTTGTGCATATGCTCTGAATCCTGAACTTTCCTGTCACAGGGATTTATCTGCTTGCAAAATTTGAAGGTGTTACTGACAAGAAACTGTATCATGTAAATAACTATGTTATCAGTGGGCATTCTTTGGAACACTTGTGCTTAGCACTGATCCCAATTTCACTCACCGTAATGCTCATCTACAGGGAACTTAAGTTTCAAAGGTAATAATCAAAATGTCTTGTGGCTATGCTTAGAAATTGGTATATCGAACTGTCTTGTTTTTCTTATGCGTCTAATGGCTTGATGACAGAGTAGTTGATGTTAAAGATCGATCATGAGAGGCACAGAGAACTGACGATTTGCTCCTGGATGGTCAAGAGACGTGGCATTGCAGTAATGAATGACTGAAAATGCCTTAGGATTATATAAACCATGGTCGGCAAATTACATGAAGTTCTCCTCCATAACTTGTAAGTGTTACTAGTTTAGCTGTATAGTGGGGCCAAATTCCTTTATCTTTATTTATAAGGGAATCTCTGTTGACACCAATCTGATCTTGCCTGGTGGGTCGTCATGTGTGTGAAAGCTTGTGCTTTTCAGATTATATGGGGATGTCATATGTATGTTTGAGGACCTGAGGAGATGGCCAAGAGGTTTCTAACTTGAATTGTTTTTCTTTGTCGTTGTTCATTGCCCTTCTAAAAACTGTGACAGCATTATTGATGCATCAACGTGAGGCATTGAGAATTTTGTAACTAGTATGCGTAGTGTTCATTTTTGGTTTGTTTTTGGGATGTGAGAATAACTAACATGCAGAAAGCACGATAGATTCTGCTGTGAACTTGTGACGGACTTAAGATTGCGTTCTTCTGTGTTGGCCTTGTGGATTTATTATGGATGAATCCAGGTGGCAAAAGATGATTGGGATTAGCATTAGTAAATTTCATGGCACGTGTTGGTGCTTTAGATGCTTACCTGGCAGATATATGCTCCCTTCACATGCTGTTGCTTTGTCCTTTTGAATAGCTTTTGTGTCTGCTTATTTTATGGCTCCTAACATATGCATAATCATGTGCCTTGTACCCATATCCACATAATTATTTATTTGTATTACGTTCGGTGATCTTTCGTTTTCTTCTGCCCCCACAACCTTCTCCATTTCTCCATTATGGTAAGGGAAGATCAAATATGCTTACAAGATTCAAAAATTATAATATAATACTTGAAAAGAAACAAATCCTCCTTATAAGAATATGAGGTGACCTTATAAAACCGATACGTGCCTTTTTCAACTTAGTCTCTCGTACTTATCTACTTGTGTCTTCACACTTAAAATATAAGGTGGTTAAAATAAAAATTTTAGTTATATATAAAGTAGTTAAAATTGAAATTTGTTATGGAATTGGAAGATGTTATAATTTTACATATTATACAAAATTTAAATTTCACGAATGATCGTGATGTAATAAAATCATGCGGATTCGATGGTTGAATAAAATAGCGTGTGAATTGATATATATATTAGATTGTTCACTTTATTAACTTTTTATTTTCTTGCAACGAATGAATTTAGTTCAAATTCAATTCAATTTAAATAAAATATAACATTAATTAAAAGTTAATATAATTGAAATTTTATATTGTTATGTGTGGATAATGTGTGTTGTGAGTTTTAATATTATTAAATTAAAATTAAAGTAATTAAATTTTACCTTTTGAATCTTATATCACTTTAAAAGTTTTTTTTTTATTGTTCACTTTCTTGGAAGAATAAGTTTAATCACTTTTAATGTGTCTCTCCATTTTAACTACTTTAATCATATAATGAGCCTCTTGATTTTAAGTAGCTTGATGATATATATGTAAAGACACTTTAACACTTGGAGTAAGCAAATTAAAAGCATAATAAACAATAAATACCTGCTAAATGTAAATTTACTTACCAGAATGGGTCTAAATTAACTAGATTCAATAATCTTAATATATCATTGCACATCATTATAAACATCATTATAAGTAGCTATTGGCCATATGACCTACATACATATATTACCTGTTTGGATGACAAATTAATGTTGGCTTTATAATCCGCTAACAAGCCACAACACATTTTGTTCTAGGATTAGGAACGTTTGTGACAATAAAGCCAAAACGTGGTATTTTTCCAAGGAAGAAGAAACGCAAATAATAGTTGGTATTCAGCCTTGATATTGTTTTTTCGCATTTGGGATTCAGCTTTGGTTTGTGTTCTTAAAACTAATTTGAAGAGGCAAGTTCACTTGGATAAACTGTAACTCAGTAACTCGTAAAAATTACCATCAACCGGAGTATTCAACCACAAATGTAACATTCATACAGAAACTTTTATATACTATACTATATCGTTCAAATTCGATAAGATCAAATATAGGATTTGAACTAAAATCATAATTTGATTTTGAATAAATTAGCTACAGATCAAGAAAAAAAAATCCGAATATTTATATTTTAAAAATAAATTACGAGAATTTTGTTGGAACTTTTGGAATGTATTAGAAGAGATTTCAAGTAAATTGAGCTTTGATCGACTTTAATCTATTTTAAGAATGGTTTCCAAGCTTTTCTATAAAGTATTTGATATGGTTTGTTTTGAAATTAGAAGTTTTGTCATAGTTTGGTCTTTAAAAGACACATCAAGGTGTTAAGGAATGTGTATTTAAATTGTCTTTAGCCTCAATTCATAAGTAATGTGAGATTATTGGACATACTAAAACAAATCTTCTATTATGACTGATGGTGTCAATAATCCTACACCAGATCCCTTGAGATAACATTACTAGAGTCAATCTGACAAATTTGTCTTTAAAAGACATTTTGAAAACTTTAGACAAAAAATATATTTAAATTGTCATTGAGTTCAACTCATAACGTGAGACTATTAGAGTATCAGGAAAAAAAATCCTAATTGAGGGTTAAAAAAATAAAAGTTCATTTTTTGAACCATTTTTCTTTTCATTTTCACAAACAACAACTACAATGTTCAAACTCAAATTTATTAAAATAATATTATTAGTGTCAATCACTACATCTAAACTGTTAGGAGTTTTGTTACATTCTTATCTTTAAAAAACATCTCAAACACTTAATTAAAAAAAGTACGTATGTAAATTATTTTTAATCTTAATCCTAAAACTAATAAATATAATAGTATAATAACAAAACATATGTTACAAATTAACATGACCCAGACTATAAATTACTAATTAAAAGTTATAAGTTTAAAAATACAAAGACAATAAATTACTAATTAAAAGTTATAAGTTTAAAAATACAAAGACACGTGCTATTGTATAATTCAACAATATTTACAAGTAAACTACAATATATATTTATATTTTGCGTTTCTTATTCACTATTTTGTTTCTTTATATTTTTTTATCAAAACTTTTTAATACAAAAGTTATATAATAAGAAAGGATAGTGGATAAAGATATTTAATCAGATTCTTGGGTAGATATTAGTTATTAATAAAGTTAACAACGACCTAATAATTTAAAAAAATATAGCAAAATATAAAATCTATCACATATTGTCCATTTTTTATATACATCTATACTTTTTATTTTACTTATATAACATTATTAATGTCAATTACTATGTTTCTACATCAGATTCTTTGAAATAACATCAGGAGGATCAATCGAATTTGTTTTTAAAAGACACTAAAAACTCTAAACAAAAAATATATTTAAATTGTTGTTGATTTCAACTCGTAATGTGAGACTATTGGAGTTTCATAACAAACCTCTTAGTTGAGGATTAAGGAAATGAAAGTTAACTTTTTGAACCATTTTTTTCATTCTCACAAACCATAATACATTATTCAAACTCAAGTCTATTAAAATAATATAATAATATAATAATATTATTAATGTCAATCACTATATTTAAGCTATTGAGAATTTTGTTACATTCTTATCTTTAAAAAACACTTAATTAAAAAAGTACATATTTAAACTGTTTTTAATCTCACTCCTAAAACTGATAAATATAATAGTATAATAACAAACATAATACAAAACATACTTACTAATTAACATTATCCAAACTATAAATTACTAATTAAAAAATTATAAGTATAAAAATAAAAAAGATACGTGTTATAGTATAATTCAACAATATTTACAAATAAACTACAATATATAATTATATTTTGCGTTTTTAATTCACTAGTTTGTTTTTTTATCAGAAATTTTTAATACAAAACTTATATAATAAGAAATGATAAGGGATAAAGATATTCATCTGGATTCTTTGGTAGATATTAGTTATTAATAAAGTTAGGTAAGAACGACATAATAACTTAAAAGAATATAACAAAATATAAACTTTATTAAATATTATTTATTTTTTATATACATTTATATTTTTATTTTATTTATATAATATTATTAATATCAATTATTACGTTTCTACATCATATCTTTTGAGATAACATTATTAGAGTCAATTTGTCTCGAATTTGTCTTTTAAGACACTTTGAAAACTTTAGATAAAAAGTAAATTTAAATTATTGTTGATTTCAAAACTATTAAAATATCAGGTCTCCTCCTAATTCAGGGTTAAGAAAATAAAAGTTGGTCCTTCTTGAAACATTTTTTTATTTTCACAAATTACAATTACAATATTCAAACTCAAGTCTATTAAAATAATATTATTAGTCTGAATCAGTACATCTAAGCTATTCAAAGTTTTATTACATTCTTATTTTTAAAATCATTTCAGACACTTAATTAAAAAAATACATATTTAAGCTGTTTTTAATCTTACTCTTAAAACTGATAAATATAATAATATACTACATAATATAAAACATACGTTACTAATTAACATGATCCAGATTATAAATTATTAAATAAAAAATTATAAATTTAAAAATACAAAGATATGTGCTATTGTATAATTCAACAATATTTATAAGTAAATTATAGTATATATTTATATTTTGCGTCTCTTGTTCACTATTTTGTTTCTTTATATTTCTTTATCAAAACTTTTTAATACAAAAGTTATATGTCAAAACTTTTTAATACAAAAGTTATATAATAAGAAAAGATAGGAGATAAAGATATTTAATCGGATTCGTTGGTAGATATTAATTATTAATGAAGTTACGTATCAACGACATAATAACTTAAAAATATATAATAAAAAATATGACACTTATCACATATTATTATTTTTTAAATACATCTAAATTTTTTATTTTATTTATATAACATTATTAATGTTAATCATTATATTTTTATTTTTAAAAAACGTCTCAAAAATTTAATTACAAATGTATATTTAAACTATTCTTAATTTCAATTCTTAAAACTTAAATATAATAATATAATAATAAACATAATACAAAACATAAGTTACTAATTCACATGATCAAATTATAAATAAAAAAATCATAAGTTTTAAAACACAAAAATAAATGTTATTATATAATTCAATAATACTTACACTAAACTACTAAACTAGTATACATTTATATTTAGTCTCCTCTTATTTACTATTTGGTTTCTTTATATTTTTTTATGAAAACTTTTTAATACAAAAGTTATATAACAAAAAAAACCCGACAAAGAGATAAAGATATTTAATCAGATTCTTTAGTAAATATTAGTTATTAATAAAGTGATGTACCACTGACATAATAACTTAAAAAATATATAACAAAATATAAAACCTATTACACAATTTTATTAATTTTATCTATACAACTTTATAATGTAAGTATTTATTATTCTATTATGATTAAAAAATATGTGACGTCTACGTGTTTACCAATATAGTAGAACTTCATTGTTAATATCGAGCTTCAACTTGTTTAAAATCTATTCAAACACTTCAATTTATTTAAAATCTATCAAACACTGTAAGAGGAGAGGTGATCCTAAAAAATCAAGTTACTTTATCCCACTTTATCCTGTACTATTGGGACCATGTTATTTGAACATTGGAATGCATGTTGAACCCTCTTTCGAGCTCGTAGGGATTTAAATGTACTTTTATAAATATACACTTGAAAGAATATAAATTTATAATCTATTTGAGGAAAAATATTTTAGTTTATAAATTAGTATTATTGGACAATTCAAAAGAAGACATAACCCAAAAAATCTTCAAGAACCGAGAGATAATCACATACATTATAACATGAAACCACCTTAAATTCAGAATTGTCAAATAATATATTTTTAGCTTTTTTTTTATTTCTATATTGTTCAACTTATCTATGTTTTACGGTCTGAAACTTCTACTCACACACTTAAACTAACCATCTTTTTCCATATATGTATTCTTTCCACATTAATGCATTTTTCTTTAAGTAGAAAAATTTATTATCTACAAGTACATCAATGGTAATCTAGAAAAAAATGTTATATAATCACTATCAATTTATAATTTTTAGCTAGTAATAAACATTCAATTTAACAAGTTATAATTTGTAATAATTAATATTTTGTCTTCTAACATAAAGAATTTAGGGAGAAATAATTAATTGAAAAATATATTATTAGTTTTAAATGAAAAAATATATCTTTATTACAATAAGTATTATTAAATTTTGATTTTAATATAATAAGAAAACATTATCAGATTTTATATAATAATTATAGATCTGCTAAGTTTTCAATAAGATTCACTTTCACAAGTATTGTTAAATGTCTAAAATATTAACTGTTTTAGGGACATGATAGTCCCATAGAACTAAATATTAACTGTTTTAGTTACATGTCTAAATGTTTAATATCTAAAAAGATGTGTCATAATAATTATAATTATAGTCTCTCAATTTGTTTAGCATAGATTTAAATAGAAATATTTTAAAATTTTAGCATACTTTATATATTTAAGATCTTTAAAATTTTATCCATCACTAAATAATAAATTCATGTTAAAAAATACAGTATAACTCCTAAATAAACTCAAATCTACTTGTATTATTCAAACTTATTTTAATATTAATGATAATTTTTTACATTGACTATATATCAATATAAGTATAGGTATAAATAATATATGATTTCTTAAATTGAGTACGAAAATATGTTATGTACATATTTATCTTTTATTTATTTTTAAAATGTTATTTAAATATAACTATTACATGTAATTTTTCTCTATAATTATATATTATGGAAAATCATTTTACATTAGTTTAAATGGCATATAAATGAAAAAATTATTATTAATTTTATATTCCATTCATAATTTGTAATTCTAAAAACATAAAGCATGTTTTATAATTTTAGTATTTAGAGATAAAATTCATATTCATGACATATTAGAAAATAAATGAGTTTACAATAATGTAAAATTATAATATCAAAATTTATATATAATTAGTAAAAGCTACAAATGTTTAAATAAATCATAATTATTTTCATAAAATATAATGTTAAAAGGTAAAGTATTGAATAAAAAATCTATATAATTGTGTTATTGATATCAAATAAAGTATATATTATTTAATTGAATCACCTACATTAAAAAAAAAGTTAGTTATCTTAATTTAAAATATATTTTTTGTTTTAATTAAGTATTTTTGTTTTAAGCGTTATAGTAATTATACTTGATAACAAGAATCGATAAAAGATGTCATGATCCAAAATTAATAAATATTTTTTAATAATATAAAAATATATTTTAATCGATAAAAATTAAAGTTCAGAAATGGTGGGACTACTGATTGGAAACCTTATTTAGAAGTTTAAATAGTACTATTTCATTCAATGCAACTCTTCCAACTTCCAAGGTAATAATTATAAAAGGGTTGACAGGAACCTTGCCCCCCTTTAAATTTTTTTTACATTTTGAGTCTTCCAAAAAGTATCTTAACGAAGCAAATTAATAAATATATTAGAAATTAAGATTAAGTTACCCATAAATTAAAGGGGTGGTACTTTTTTTTCTCATAAAACCATATTATTTTAATTTCTTAATTAACTTTTTAAAGATATTAGTTAGTATTTTCCTTTAACTTAAACTCTTGTTTTATAAAAAGATGTTACAAATAATAACTCTTGAAACTTAACATGCAATGTGAACTTTTTAGATCTCTAGAAATAACTTTTCTCTCACACTAAACATATCTATTCTATCCATGTGAAATTCAGTAAAAGATAATAAGAAAAGAAAAGTATATATACTAAATAAATATTATATAAATAATGTTACGATAAAGATAAAAGATAAATAAGGAATGAAAGATATGATTGTTAATTTATATAACATTTGGGAGGAGAAATTTAATGTTAGAGTATTTTTCATTTATAAAAATTAAAATAAAGAAAGATTATAAATAACATGTGGCATCTTTTTCATCTGTGAGACTAGGCTTATCTCTAATCTACATTATTTGAGTGACAACATCATAAATATTTTGTTATATAACATATGAATTTGTCATGCTCATAATTGACATTCTAATAATAGTTAATATGACATTATGAATACAAAGTCACTGTAGTAATTACACAAACTCAACCATTTACTTTATTATTAAATAAATATTTTTTCTTGATGTATTCTTATTGATTTGAGGATCGAAAACCTTTTGCAGGTGAACATTTTCTCGTCCAATCAACCACAACTCATTTTGAAAAGATCTGATCTCATCACTTATAAAGTTCATTACAACTCAGATAAAAACAAACATGATGATAAAGAAGAGAATAAATCTAGTAACATAGAAAACTTTTATATAATTTTAGATTTTTATTTTAGAGAAGTCCAATAGTAATAATATTTAGTACAAAACTTATATTTTTATATAACTTTCAATAGTAATAATATTTAGTACAAAACTTATATTTTTATATAACTTTAGATTTTTATAGATTTTTTTACAACTTTAGTATTTCTATTTAATGCAAAACTTATTAACTCTTAATCATATTTATGCAAAACCAATCTTAAAAATTGAAAGAAATGAAAATGCAAGTGTCGGCGCTCCACCCTGACAGTAGGATAAAGCAAAGTGCCACTCACTGGTCTCATCCTTTTGTGTACAAAAGACCATTCATACCTTTTTATTTTGAACAAAAACCTTTCTTTCACTCTTTAAATATTACCAAGTGCTGAAGAAATAAAGTATCTATAAATGGGCCACGAAGTAGGTTGAGAGGTAAGGTAATTATTGACTTTGGAGTCAAGCAAGTGCAACAACCAAAGTCATCACAAAACTAATACTTATTATAGTTACACTGTCAAGTGTCAATCACCACTCAAACAAATTCAATGTGTGGATCTTAGTGTAATTTTTTCATCCCTCACAAACAGTTCAAAAGAATCAATAGTTCCTACTTTTAGCCTTATTCCATAGTAATAATAATAACCACTCAAAATGATTAATAAATTATTGCATGGCAATAATTTTTTATTACTATACTCCATCGACTTAGCCATCTGATTTTGACCAAGGGAAAGCCCTTATTTCTCCTGGTTACAGTTTGAATGATTAAAGAATTGCATGACATTGGTGATGAATAGTTAGAACATTATCTTCCTCTAAAAAGTAAACCTCGCTCAAATATCACAATTCATTTTTTGCGTCAAACACAGTTAGGAAAAAAGTTAATATTTACTAAAAGCATTTTTTGTGTTACAATTTGAAGTAATTTAATATTTACCTTTCAATTAATTAGAAATATTTAAAGCGTATTTAATATCTGGCTTGTGCACAATGAAAAAAGAAAAATCATTGAAGGAAAGACGTATGGCCATAAAATCCTGAGACCTGTGTTATTCTCTGTATGAAGTTGTCAATTCAATGCAAGTGTTTATCTTTACACGGGTGTTTCAATTCGTTTGTCTTTATCATGTTATATGACACATTTGGCGAATTTAATTCAAGCAGAGGAAACTTAATACATTAAATTTTAAAATAAACATATTTTTAACGACAATTCTTCGATCTACGCCATAGTAGTTTCGATTTGTTTAATATAATTAAAAGTGTGTGAATGTGAATCCATGTTTTTAGAAAAAAAGAATTGAAAAAGGAGTGGACCCAAGGTTACCGAGAGTTCACTCAACACAATCACATGTTAGGAGGGCAACAAGAACATAGGAGAAGCAAAATTACTGGACACAGCACACAAAACTTGACTTGGTTTTAAAGTTTTATAAAATTAACAAGATCTTTATTAAGTAATTAATGAAAAGAAAAAGAGCAGTTACTGCAAAGAAGCAAAAAATAAAATAAAAAAAGATTCCAAAATTGGTGAGGTGGAAGCATCCACTTTTGGTTCTGGGTAGCTATCTCTCCATCTCACTCTTCTCAATAGCCTCTACAAAACTTGTTCCTCTCTCAACCCTCTTTTCCTCACTTCCCTTCCTCTCTCATCTCTTCACTCTTCACTACACTTTCTTATTTCCCATTTTATTTTTCTTTTTTATCAAAATGACGGACCAGTCCTCCAAACCCAACGGAAACGGCGCAATTAACGGCGCCGCCGCCACTAACGGCAATCCCGCACCCGTCAAGTCCCAACTGTACAACCCCAACCGTCAAGTTTACCGACCGCAATCTCACTACCACCGCCGCGGCCAGCGCTCCCACCGCAACCTCTGCTGCTGCTGCTGCTTCTGGACCATCCTCACCCTCCTCGCGGTGGCGCTCCTCGCCGCCATTGTCGGCGCCGCACTGTACGTACTGTACCGCCCGCACCGTCCCGAATTCTCCGTCACCAACCTCCGCATTGCCAAGATGAACCTCACCACTCCCGCCGACTCGCCCTCGCACCTCGTCACGCTCTTCAACCTCACTCTCATCGCCAAAAATCCCAACAACCACCTTATTTTCTTCTACGACCCCTTCGCCGTTACGGTCTTCTCCAACTCCGTCCCCATCGGGAACGGCTCCGTCACGGCCTTTACCTCCGACAAGAACAACCAGACGAGCCTCCGCGCGGTGCTGTCTGGTTCGCAAGATCTGGACACTGATTCGTTGACTAACCTGAGATCGGGTCTGAAGATGAAGAAGGGCTTCCCCGTGGAGATACAGATGGATACCAAGGTGAAGATGAAGATGGATTGGCTCAAGAGCAAGAAGGTCGGAATTAGAGTCACGTGCGACGGAATCAGAGGAACGGTTCCCGCCGGCAAGTCTCCGGCGGTGGCTTCCGTCGTGGACTCCGAGTGTAAGGTGGATCTTCGAATCAAGATCTGGAAGTTTTCCTTTTAATAAAATTAATAATAATAATAATGTCTCTTTTTGGTTGATTGATTGTTATTATTATTGCAAAATTCGTTATTATCATCGACATCTTATCAATTTCAATAATCAATCCAATCATGGATTCCTTCTCTCTTTTTTTTTTTTTTTTTTTTTTTTTTTTTTTTTTTTTTTTTTTTTTTGGTTTTTTTTTTTTTTTTTTTTTTT
>Ga0099825_1003072_pt1 | contig 22281 bp, 7 predicted proteins | sample SiratroredBW_FD_76838 | JGI IMG/M metagenome (GOLD analysis project Ga0099825, IMG submission 76838) | Root nodule microbial communities of legume samples collected from California, USA - Siratro red BW | ecosystem: Host-associated > Plants > Roots > Nodule | place: USA: California | collected... | reverse complement strand
TAGTAGATGTTTTTAAACCTTTAATTGTCTTATAAAATCTTCAATTAAATACAAATAAGTAACTTCTTCAATTTATTCAAGAAATAACATAATAAATTTGTAATTCAGTATCAAAATGTCACCGTACTTCTTGTTATGACAAATGAACTATAATCGTTATAAGAAGTCGTCATATAATTATATTTTTCTATTGGTGTAGTATTCATATAGAATGATATATAACAAATTATTTTGAAATATGAAATATTTGTCTGTTGATTTATTTTGTTTAATTTATTATTATTAGATATTTAAATATGAATTTAAGTCTCATATTAAATAAAAATGAAATAATTAAGTAATATATAAGATAAAAGACTCCAAAATTTAATATTTTAAAATTTTGAGTTAAAAGTAATTGTTACTTTTCTCATACTATTGTTTTATCTTTTCAGTATTTTCCTTTCAATTTTTCTAACAATATTATCATTTCTGAATCTCTCTCATCAATACACTTATTAAAGAATCAACTTATTACAACTTCACATTTGAAATATACTTGTTAAACAATTTTCAACCTCACACTTCAACAATCAAATAACACAAAGTTAGTGCTGGAGCAATTTATCTCTCATTTCATATCTACGATCCATTAAAAATGAATAATTATGTTCGCTGAATCTTCTGTGTCCAAATTTTAATAAATGTCCAGTCACCCTTAACCATTCATCTCTTAAAATATTCAAATTGATTTGTTTCACCTTCTCTGGATCCACTTTCGTTCTAAATAACGAGTTTCTCTTAATTTTAATTTGACCCTTTTTAATTTAAGACGAAAGAGACTTGCCTAAGAATGGAGTTCAGATTCCAACGCTGATAAATTACAGTTAACTAGGCTTAATTTTGATTCTTTAAAGTTAAGTGAAACTTTTGAGAATATAAAAACACTAATAAAGGTACAGGAGACAATCTCACAGTGGCTCCCATTTTCTAGTCTCCACTAAACCACGAACCCTACCCAACGCATGCATGTGCTCCTTTTACTTATTTTTTTCTCCAGAAAACACGTGCTCCCGAATCCTCACCTTTTCTAAAATTGCAACGCAAAAAGAAATAAATCACTTTCAGGGCCAAACCCACATGCATGGGTGCAACACAAAAGATCAAAAGTATTTTTTTATCTATACCATTAATGCAACTACACCTTAAAATATTGTTATATTTTGACTCACTGGTATATAATTATATAATAAGATCAGGTGAGTTTGTGTCTAATCTCTTAACAGTGGACCTATATGTCTCTAGATTATAAAGAAAACGTATAATTTTAAATAGTTTATTGCATCGTATAGAGTTGTATCACATTTCGTGCGGCTAAGAAACTTTGTTTTCGCTATTAGCTAGTCTGGTGGACTCTAATTCAAAATCATTGGAAAAAAATTTGTAACAATAATTTTGTATGGTTTCCTTTAAAAGGAATAATTAATAGGACTATTATAGCTTTCAAGCGTATAAAGATTAATTTCAAACTATTACGGAGATAATTAAGAATATGGATATTCGTATTAAATATATTCTTGTAGAGGAAGTGTTTGTTGCTCCCCTAACTAAAAAACTTAGACCCGTATTGTTCATGAAATATGTTGAAAAACATGAGTATTGTGAAGTCTTTTGATGCGAAATTTATTAGTATTTTTATATAACAATTGTAATGCAATTTATTATTGTAATCATGCCAAATTTGTTCTAGTTTATTTGAGAATGGTGATCGTGATAATCATGATTTTGACCTCTTTCAGAATTAGTTGGATTTCCTTGGGAAAACATAAAGTGGGATCCATACACCATAGCATGAAAGAGGTCATATGAAGTACCATTATGTGTACCTACACTTGTATACCTGTGTTGTGATCATAAGTTCATAGTCATGTGGGCATTGGTTAACTTTCGTCCATGGTTTTTAGTTGGTAATTTTGTTAGTTGCAATGGGTCATGTTTTATGGTGATTATATTCAACTCGATTATTTGGCCACCATCATTTAAACACATGCGTATTTTTCAAAATTAATTTCAAAATAAATAAAACTCAATTAATATTTATTAGTGAAAGAATTTAGAATTTTCTTTTGATCTTTTATTGTTTGGTAGATTGTATTTTCTTAAAACGTAGATTAAATATATGGTGTGGAATATTTATATTGGTGAGACCAATTAATTTATTAATAGAACAAAACTTCAACACTCTATGATTTTTATTAAGTGTTGAAAACAATAAAGTATAAAATAAGATGAATATTTTTTATAACAGATAATGTAAGATATAAATATTTCATCTATCACATAATACAATATTGTGTATTAGTAATAACATTGGAGATGATCTCTAAAATTAAGAATAGACTTGCTAGATGCAAGGATAAATAATAACTACGACAGTAGAGTAACCCTTATAAATTCAGTATTGTCCCCTATGCCCATATTCTATCTATCTTTGTTCAAAATGCCAACACTTGGGAGAAAGAAGATAGTTAAGATTCACATAAATTTCTTGTGGATTTGGGGACAAGAAGGTCGAAAGATAGCATGGGTGAATTGGAAGACTATTTGTAATAATAAAGAACAAGGAGGTCTTGGAGTGAAGGTTGTTAAAAGTTTCAATATAGCATTCCTAGGAAAATGGAAATGGAGACTAGACACAGAGGACAATGATTTGTGGAAACAAATTCTATAATCTAAATATGGATCTTAGAGAAGTTTAGATGGTAATAAAGATAGTTGTTTTGAATCTAGGTGGTGGTAAAATATCATGTGAGTGGTCACTGGCAGTTAGGTGGATTCTTTAGTGAAAATATAACTTGAAAAGTAAGAAATGAAAGAAAAGTGATGAAAGAAACGATATCCTATAAAATATTCGTTGTCTAAATTATGGTGTACATGTTGCCTACTTATCCACAAGTAAACGAGTTTCTAGATTTTGCTTGTTATGTCACAAGTGAAGAATAGATGATTTACTTTTTCATCATTTGTATTACACATGACACATCATCTATTAATAAGGGGAAGCCGGTGGTTGGAATGAAAGAATTTGGAATGAAAATTGCATTGGAAAAAAAGATAGTTTACATGGAAAGAGCCTATGACAAATGAATTTTTCTAATTAATTCATAAGTGTGTAATGAATAGAAATAATAAAGATGAATGATTCTAAAAAAAAAAACTAATATACATTCACACTTAACACTTACACTTAAGTTATCATACAATATATTAAAGATTAAAGATTAAAGAATGAAGTGAAAGAAAAGATGGAGATATACATATATTATGAAAAACCAAACACCACCATCAACTTAATTTTGTACTTGAAGAATTTAAAGATAGAATAGTAACAAATGACAAGTTATACTAAAAAATTCTAATTTGTAGTATATTTTTTATACTGTACAAATTTCACAAATATATAATTATTAAATATATTATATTATTTTAATAACTAAGTGTATTAAAATTTATATCATTTAAACATGTATTATATAAATACATAATATTACAAAAGATATATGAAGTCCATAAGGACGTGGGTTTAAATATCCATACAATAAGTGCTCTTTAATTTTTTCATAATCTCCATCTATAAAGTTTCAAAACCGAACTCATTTAAAAAAATATTTTTAAAAGAAGATACATTACATGTTAAAGACTAAATTAATTGATACCTGTAATCTTGCAGATAGCTTAGTGAAACTTTGGATGAATAAAATGAAATGTTGATTAAAGTATTGAAACAATTTATTGAGTCTGGGTGGAGAATGGTACACGTGTGTGGACCATTGGCTTTATAAACACTATGTTGTTTTGGTAACAAGCGAAGGGGAATATATGTTTTTGTTTTTGTGTTACATCTGATGTCAGTGTCAACGGTGTTACATCTCTTTTGCACAAACTTCCTCTTTCTCACACACCAAATGGGAAATGACGAGTGATTCATGTATTGCTGCTTTAGTGGTAGGGAACTATTGGGAATGGAAGATGATCCATAGATAAGGCTTTGTAGGTTCCACCATTGCATTTTTCTTTCAGCTATGCCTTTCATTATTATTCAATCCGTCACAATTCTTGACTTCAACCAATATATTTATTATTAAAATGCTATCATTGTTAAAAAAATTATATCTAATACTTTTGTAACAATATTATTGATATATTCCTCCACTTTTGTGAATCACTAATTTCAGTAAAAAAAAAATTGATTAATCATTCATAGTGAATTCTCTTTTTTCAATGAAGGGTTATTCTTTATTCCCAAACATAATTCAAAAATTTATTTTATGAGACACTTCGTTTCAGAGATGATAATCGGCGGGGAGAAGTGCAAGTTGATAATACTCATTCTCAAAAATAAAAACTCATATATATCTTTTTTCTTGATTAACGGTGAGTATAAAATTTGTTTTCTTCTATGTTGAAGGGCAGGTATATCTATATTTATACATACATACCATTTAAATATTTATTAAATATTTTTATAAAAAATTAAAATAAAAAATATGATATTATCAAAAAATAAATGACAAATATATTTTTTCCTAATGCTATCAATGCTATATATGAATGAAAATAATTATATAAATTTTAAAATATATTACCAAATAAATTAAGAGTGTTTTAATAATTTAAAACATAAATATGTATATAAAAATGTTAAAATTTGTTTAAACTTGTGAGCCAACTCTCACTCATCATAAATTGGAGTTAAGTTGAATTTATCTTAAATTAGATTATTTTTATATGTAGATAAAATTGAATTTATAAGTAAACTGACTGGTATTTAATCAAGAATAATTTTTTATAAAAAAATTCACTTTTTTTATTAATTATTCTTTAAATATGTAGGTTTACACTTTTTATTTTTTTTCTTTTAAGATTATTGTTTAGTAACGATTGAATAATTTGGATGTCCAATTAAATATATTTGACTATTTGATAATTTTTACATGTTATATTTATAATATGACTTTCTAATTATAATTAATTCTTGATGTGATGGATAAATATTTTGATTGAATTATTATAAATGGATAATCTACAAAACATAAACTCCTGAACCTTCTAGGTCAAACTAGATTACAGAATTTCCATCTAAAAAAATATCAAATTGAATTAACTTATTTTTAAAAAATTAAATATAAAAATAGAACAGAATAAATATATTCATCAATATTATTCCTCTGTCTAATTTGTCATCTTACGTGCTACTTATTGTTACCCAATGATTTCTTTAATTTGTGATAGCATAATTGGTTGATTCTTGTAGAAAATTGCGTGTCTTTTATATTTTCAACTGAAATTTTCAGTTTGTTTTTCATGATGAGCCTTGTGATATGTAATGGCCGTGATTAGTGAGAAATGAGAATCATGCACCTTCATGTTAATGGATCATTCAATAAATAAATTCTACAATTCTTCTCCACTCTTTGACTTATCATGCCTCTTTCTTTCTTTGCATCACCACCACTACTTGCTTTCCAGCTTTTTTTTTTTTCATCTTCTGTTAAACTAACACAGCATTTTGGATATTCGGTATAAGTAGAAGAAAAAGAAAGAAAGAAAAGAACATGTTTGGATTATAAAAGAAAAAAAAAGATAAAAATAAAATAAAACAAATTATTTTTATTTATAGTAATGAATCATATGGTAACATCTTTTCTATCTTTTAAAAAGGATGATAAATCTAAAAGCTAAAGGATAAGTAAATCTAAAAGTCGTTTCTTAGTGGCAAAGAAAAGGACATACCAATATTTTCTTCAAGAGTGAAATAAACATGAATAATGTTAGATTATTCGATTTTGATTGCGGCGTTCACACTGAATCAGATTGCAAATATGATTTGTTAAATTTTATATATATTTCTTTCTTTCTTTGCAGTTAATTTAAGGTTCCTTTTGGTATATTTTATTTAAAAGCGTTTTTCAAATGAAAACATGTGTTTTTAAAATAATATTTAAGCAAGGTTTATAGATAGCAGAGACTGTATATATGGAAACATTGTTGTACGTGCTCTCGTCTACATTTAAATTTAAGTTAAAGTTACTTTAGGTAGTTTTTATTTTTCATATTTTTGAGTATATAAAATGAATTTTAAACACTAAATACATGTCAATCTCTTTAAATTAAAAATTGTTAAATAGAAAAAAAGATATCACACTGGAAATAAGAGGAAATTATAAGAGGGTACTAAATAGAAGTGAGAATGAATTAGTTATTCATTGGTTATAGGTTATACTATTCATTCAATAAACCGAATTAAGTTTTTTTAACTTTTTAGTTTTATTAAGTTTAAATTTATTTAGTTAAATTTTTTTATTTTATGTTATTAAAACCTTTTTAAATTATTATAAAAAAATTATAATCTAATTTAGTTGTTTTAGTTTATTCAGTTATCTTAAATTTGATATCTAAATACGCAATTAGCTTAAATATTAAGAATAAGATTCTATTGAGAATGATTGTTTTTGTGAAAAATATGTAAATATAAGAAATACCGTAAGGTTTGAAAAATATAATATAATCTTAAAAATATTATATTATTATTATTGAACTATGAAATTTATAACTTAAAAGATTTTTTTTAACTCTTTTATATTTTATCTATATTTTTGTTGTATGAGTTATTACCATCAGGTTGAAAAATATAACTTTTAGTCAGAATATAATTCTTTCTATTTAAATATAACTTTTAGTCAGAATGAAATTCTTTCTATTTAAGAGCATAACAGTTTAAGTATTACGATTTGGTTGTGATTTGGCTCACTTAACTTAAGTCACAAAATAATTGATGCAACCTATAACAATTTTCTTTGATGTAAATAGATTAAAACTTTGTTGGTTTTTGCATATGGGAAAAGCTGCAAGTTGACAAATAAATGAGAAATTTTATCTAATTAGATTTGTCAACAAGGTAAGTCTAAGTTTATTATTCCTAAAGAGTTTTTATGGAAATGTTTATGGTATATAAAGATTTTCTAACTAGATTCTATATATGGAGTAATGTTGTCCAGGATTCTGAGATAAAAGGGAGTTAAGGTTTGAGTCACAACATTTTGTTTGAGAAAAATAACCAACAGAATTCAGGTTAGAGGAGTTATCATTCAAAAATAATAACTAAAACATGTTGTATACATTTGTTATGACAATTGTAAAATGTTTTCTTTGTTATAAGTCTTATTTTATTTATATTGTTTTTTGTTTTTGAGTTAGGTTTGGTTGTTTGATGATGACGTGAGGATGAGGAACTTGCATGATGGAATAAAAATGGAGGTTTCCTCGATGGGAGAGTTTTTTTTGTCTGAACATTTTCATTAAATTAAAAGTTCTTAAACGTTATTTCGCTAAAGCATGAAGTTTGACTCGAACAAAATACTGACGACAATGATGTTATCAAGGTGATAAGTTTTTGCACAAACAAAAGTGTTGGTGATATTAAAGTAAATCAGGAAGGCAAACTTCTTACTCAAGCGACGAAGTTTTCACTCAAGAAAATATTCTAATAGTACAAATATTCATTCAAACAAAATTAACAAGAAAATTTCTCTCCACATGTGAAAAATTTAGATGTGGTAAATGAAAAATTTAGTGAAAATATTTATAACAACAATAAACATTATTTTTATATCTAAATGAAAAGCCTATATGGCTAGTTAAATTTAACAACAATATTATTAAACATGTACTTTTATTTTCTTTTAGTTGTTGTTACTCACACAGGACTAATATTACATTTAGAGAAAATATATCAAATAAAAAAGTTATGAAATTAGTTTTTCTTATGTGTTAGTCATGCTTATGTATAAGGTATAAGGATGAAGGAGTTTTGTTTTTTTTTTATTTTTATTTCAGTTTTTTAGATTGGTTATTAAATCATATGTGTTATATTTCAATTTTATAATATGTATAATATTCCGATTTATAATTTATGTTGAATTATGTAAAGGGTTTAATTTACCTTGTACCTGCAATATTTATATGTCATATGACTTTTCTGATAAAAAAGAACATAGTGTTATGTGTTTATACTTTACTTTCGTTCATATTTCAACCGAACTTCAATTCTAATTGTTTATAAAAAATAAAATACTTCTATCTTTTACTTAGGATAGAATCCACAACTAAGAAATCCACAAATATGTTTTCCGCCAAAGTTTGTAATTACTGAATGAGTTCGATTTTAAAATATTTTCAAAATAAGTAATGACTCTGATTTACGATATCTAAATTTAAATTGATGTTGTTACAGAAGTCACGACTTATTATTTATATATAAAATAATTATTCTAGAGATAAAAAAAGAATTCTAGAAAATAGGTTATGTAAAAATATAGTAAATTTTATTAATATTGCTTTAGTTATCTTAAAAGTTATAGCAACAAAAAAATGAATTAACTAATAGTAAAAAATACAATGCACTATCATTAAACTCAAACTAAATAAAAATCTTAAGGTGTACCACTCTATTTATTATTTTTATTTATTTATTTACTAAATTGTTTTTTATTCAAGTTGTGAGATCTTCCACGACTTATTTTTATCTTTATTAAAGTCAGAAGGAATAAGAGGATCACCTTGACTTTATTTATTTTATTAACCTGCACTGATTATTTTCGTTAAAGTTAAGTTGTTTTGTATTAACATTGTACATAAAAATTTATGATGGAAATATAGGAATCCAAGAAAGAAAAGCTTACCCATTGAGGAGCACCAGGAATCACAAAAGTCAGAAAGTTATTGTTCTAGCATGGAAGATGGAACCAATCCTGTCAAAATATTGCAGGAGTTAAAAAAACAATCTTTTTCTTTTCATTTAAATATTTTAAATCATCCAATAATTCATCTTACATTCTTAAAATATTTATTCAAGGATGTTATTGCATCTGCATTAATTGGCAGGACTATGTTCAACATTGTTTACAAGTTGATATTTTGAATAAAACCAAGGCTAGAAAATTAGTTCCTCATATATCTAATTAAAAGAGAAAGAGAAAATCACTGATTTTTATTTTTTCACATAGAGAGCTCATAGACCCAACCATACTTATGAAGTCACAATGGGGTATTTCTTCATGCATTCCAATTATTTTTCGTCTATTTTTCGGCAATCTTTCGTTCATTTTAAAATGGGCTTTAGGGAATGTATTTAGGAAAATCCCTTAAGAAATTAAGGGTATTTCTTTTGCCACCTTTATTATTAGAAAAATCCAAATTATTCATGATTTAGAAATATTCTGAATTAATCTAAAAGTTTGTTTAGGTTTGTTCAATTCACTCAAAATTGTATTTTAAATTACCCAATCTCAAACAAAATATATTACGAATGGTACAACTTAAAATACATTTACAAATTAAAAATATTCCAAATTATATAATATAAAATGTATTTCAGATTATATAACTATATAATATGAAATTATATTTTAAATTGTACAACTATATAATTCCAAAATTTGTATAATCTAAAATATGTGCTAGATTATACAATCTAAAATTTTCAATTATATAATCCAAAATGCATTTCTAACATTTCTAATTATGTAACCTAAATTATGTTTTCAAAATTTAGGATCCAACATTTCATATATTTCCAATCTCATTGAAGTACAAAATAACCATTAGGTGCAAAAAGTAATTGCATGAAATTAAAGCCCTATTAATGTGCTAAGATATGCATATAGTATCCATACATGAAGCCTACTTTAAAAATAGAAGGAAATCGTATGACGACCTCCATCTTCGTAACTTTAATCAAAACTTTAGAAAATATTTCACTAAATAATCTTAACCTTAAGGTTATACTAACACCTACATTTTTTTTTTCAGTTTTAAAATATACATTCTTCTCTATTACGTTCCTAATAAAATTACACTCATTCATTGTAATTTTTAAATAAACATCGATCTTTATCATATTTTTAATAAATAATGATATTTCTCTTTCTTATATTTTTAATAAGTAATATTCACATTCATATATCTTGTTTCATTTTTTTTTTGTTTACAATTTTTATATTTTAAAACTTTAACTTTTTATTTAAATTGTACTCTATAATATTTTTGAAATAAAAGAAGAGAAGTGAGTGCAAGAAGATAAAAGTTATTTATTAAAAGTATGATAGATATTTATTTAAAAACTTAAAAGAATGTGAACATTATTTTGTTAAAATTATAAAAGAGATTAATGTCAATTTTACAATGAGATGGGACATGAGTATCATTTAGTATAACGATTAATCAAGGTAGATGCAACTTCTGGTTTTTATTATTTTCATCTTTAAAATAATTATTTCATAATAAATTGTGTTACTACTTCACTTTAGAAATCACTATTTACTCTATTTTAGAAAATAAATTGAGATTTAATAATAACTAACTAAAATGTCCCAAATATGTGAAAATAAGAGTCACCAGACATTAGATCAGTATTATCAACTTTCAGACAGACTTGCGTATAATGCAAAGTTTTAAAAAAAAGATCCTTTAAATACGAAAAGAAGTAAAAATAATATTGTACTCCTTGATCAGACAAATCTCTACAAATTTAATTAACATCGATAATAATAATTTACATCCATAATAATAATTTAGTCACACATAAAAGCTTTTAGAAAAAATGAACTAGTAAATTACTAGAACTACTAACTAATTCATTTAAGAAAGCAAAAAATAAAGTCAGTTCTGTAATTACATTATCCTCATTTCCATGCGTTAGTAGTCATAATTACTCGGTTTGACATGCCCTCATTCAAGTTTATGGTTGTGGTTTTTATATCTTTAACCCATTTGAGGTGATTTTTTTGTCTTTCAAACGTATTTCGAAACACAAAGTAGCCTGTGACATTGTTCCTCCTATGTACATATTCACCCTCTACTGAAAATAGTAATACTCACTCCAATATGTTCCTGCCCTACAATCATCGTGGCATTCTAAATGAAATTTCTGAACAAGAAGAAGAATGTATGATAGCCGTCTTCTCCTTCCAAGAAAGTAGTGTGCTACTGGGTATTTTCCCAATATACGATATTTCCTGGCATAAAAATATATATTCTGATTACATCATTGACACACTTCTCTGGGGAGATCAAACTTACATCTGCTAGAAAGTAAGAAAAGGGAAAGAGTGCAGATAGCATTAGATGGTAAAAGAAAACGGTTTGGCATCAACCAGTGTCACTAATCTCAAATTTGGCATTTTTTTTTTTGGTAAATTAAGAAATTTCAAGTTGATGAGTTGAACCATAATTTCTGATTTAAATATTGTCATTGATAGTTTCCTATTTACATGTAGATTCAAATATTATAGGTATCATTAAAATACCTAATGATATGGGGGAGAATTTGAGAGATTTTGATTCTGATAAGAAATTAGATCGTAACTAGTCAAACAAAAAAATTCACGCATTGAATAATTTGAAGCATCACATTCATGAGAAGGCGAAAGAGAATCTCTTATGAGAGATCCATTGTAAAGCCTTCACAAGGTTTTTAGAAATAAGACTAACAAGAAGAGAGTTGTGTGATGGAAGAAATTTAGTGTCAAAGTACATATCCTGTGTGATGCTTTTTCTTAATTACTAAAAAGCATGTGAATATAGGAGATATGAATTATGATGTTTTCCAAGATTGTCTAGGATATGGAGGTATATATTACTACACGAAGCATGGAAACCTACTTTTCTTTTTAAATAGGTTATGTTCTTTTCTTTTTAAAGAGGTTATGTTCTCGAAAAGTGTTAAATCCTATATCAACAATAGATAAGACCAAATTATAGTATATAAGTAACCTCACTTAACAAGTCGATTCTGGAAGATTAAATTAGACTAAAAATTCACTTCTTAATATGATATTAGAACTTATTCTTTGTTGAGTCTATCATGCCACATGCTGTTGTAAAACTACTCACAACACAAATATTTAGTCTCACATCCTTAGCATGAGAAGGAGTGTTGGAAATCTTAATCAACTATAAATAAGGTCAAATTACAGTATATAAATTAGTGTAAACCTTATGTAAACCTTAATTTATAAGCCAATTTTGTGAACATGAGTTAGGTTATAAATTAGTGTAAACCTTAATTTATAAGTCAATTTTGTGAACATGATTTAGGTTTAAAGTTTGCGTAATAAAAGAAAAGAAATCTCACTTTGAATTATTATTAATTTGACGTTTAGTGATGAAGCCCCATCATCATGTACCCCTAAATCTGTAGCTTGTTTACTTAGTTTCAGCATTCCCGCCATTTATGGCGAATGGTAAGTAGGTATGGTGTGCCACCAGACGTAGAATGAGAAAGATGAATATTTGGTTATTCCTCTATAATCGACATGTTTATTCTAAAGGAAGTAACTAGACCTTCACAAGGTGTTTAGACCCAAGGATAGCGAGTGGATGATTGTACATTGAGGAAATTGAAAGTGCCCTGCAGACAGCATCTTGTAATCTTATTTTAATAGTAAATTAGACTTCTCATCCGTGGACCCATGTGTGTTGGGCCAAATTGTGATGCCTTAATAGATTTTATGCAAAAGCATGAGGACGGGATCTAGCGTTTCCCAACACCCATTGTGAATGGTGACTACAAACTACTGAATTTAGGAAGCGAACCTGCTTTTCAAACTAGCTCCGATCTTGCAGAGCCTGAAATTTCCCTTGAATTATTTTTAATCTCTGCTAGAGGATTTGTGATGAAGCTTCCATCACCACGGACAAACCTGCGGCCTGTCGTACTAGATTCGGTGTTCCTATTAGCTCTGTAATGACTGGAAGCTAGTAATGGGGTGCTACCAGTTCTGGAGAATCGGTCGGATGAAAACCGGGTCTGTGTTTTCTTCCAGAATTTGGAGCTTAAAAATTCGGCACCAGGTAGCAGACAGCATGTATTCTTGGGAGCATTAGATTTAGTTATCCTTCCACTAGTTACAGCCAAATCATAAGATATATCATCCAATGCCAACTCGAGGCCATGCACACGAGTCTCTAAAGAACGCATTCCATTTTCAGAGCTCCCAATGAATTTCTGTAAAAATATGGTGGATATTGTCAGACATGCTCGTCCTTCAACACATGATACATATAAATATACATTTAAAAAAAAAGGAGAAATTTTAAACACGGACCAGTAAGCTTTTTTTCCAATAAAACTTCAGTTTATCTAAACAGATTTAAAAACTTCTCCCGTGGGAAAGTGCTTTTAAGCATATGGAACAAACCTGTAGAAGATCAAACAGACTTGACTGCTGCTTCTCAATTTGAAGTAACTGGGCACGAATCAAAGATAATTCCTCACTCTCTTTGTCATTCCTAGGAAGATCCTTTGCTACATTACAGACAGGACTTGAGTCTTGATTCTCTTCTGAACAAGGAACCACACGAGATCCAGCTTTGGACCCACCAAATTTATTCATCTTGTCATCAGAATTTTTCTCAAACAGAGCCCGTTTTGTTTCTGACTTGAAAAATCTGCTTTTATCCTTTTTGCTGCTTTCCAATACATTTTCATCCCTCAGCTGACATTTACCGCGATCAGGAACATTTGACACAGCAATTCTAACATCCCAATGGTTATGGTTAAGTTTCTGCAAAACACCTGAACTCATCCGGTCACGACTTAAGGCACTCAACTTTTTAGCATTCCTGGCAAGAGATCTATCCGGTGGAGTTGATTTGCTTATTGGACTTGATTTCTTCCTCAGTTTACTCATTACAGAACCCGGACTACATAAATTTTGAGACACAGGAGGATAGCGCCCATCACTTGCATTCTCTGAAGCAAAAGACAAGGCAAAATTAGGAAGCACGACAAAAACAGATGACCTACATCTACATAAAAATCTTCTATAGATCAAATGACCTACATCAATCACAAGTCCACTACCTTTATTTACCATGATTTTCATTTTAAGACTCAACATCAGAGTTTCCAAATTGAATTCACACAAAGCGATCTTACACTTGCCGATCAAAGTGGCAACAAATCCAAACAAACAGTAGATAACCAGATATAGATAAATAAATACCTTTTGAAGAAGACTGCGAGTGAGGAGGTGGAGAGAAGTCATCCGAAACATCAGGAATCTGCTTCCACGCCTCCAACATCTGATTCACAACTTCCCGAACCAACTTTACCTGCACACAAACAAGACAAGAACTAAATTTACTTTTGAACAGCATTCCAGAACTCACAACATCATGACATCATCAGAACGTGCTCACGATTTCAGTAACCGTACCACAAACATCACTTCAATTTTTTAAGAAAAGAGACAACAAACATCTTCACAAATGGCAATGTGATCAGGCCGAATAAGATCAATAAGATCACTAATCAAACTAAAACAGTATAGTCCTATGCACGTGCTTGGCGCTAAACACAAGTTCAATTTAGATCCTCGTTTCGAATTACTATAAATAGACAAAAAAAATAAAAGAGGAAAAAATGAAAATCTTCAAAAAAAAAACCTTATCAAATCGCCGATCCTCGAGCAATCTGAAACATCCACCCTTGAATTCCGACAAGAGCTCCCTCTCCGCGACGGCGAGTCTCCTCAACGCCTCCGCCGCGCCCTTCCTCGTGGCCCAGTCGACGCTGCCGAGCGCCTCCACAAGGCAGGGAACCAAATTCCTCAACGCGCCGCGACTGGACGCACCGCCGGCCTCGACGACGCTTCCGATGAGTGCCAGCAGTGCGGGCTTGGCCCTGAACACCTTACTCTTGAGAAGCTTCTCGAACCTCGGTAGCAGCCTGGCAAGCCTAGCGGGGTCCGGATCCGCAGCCCCGTCGACGGCGGAGGCGAGACAGAGCGCCGCGGCGGCCTGCGAGTTGGGGTCCTGCTCTGTGAAGAGCGCCTCCGCGAGCGGCTTCAGGAAGGAGGAGAACGGCTGCCGAGTGACACGCGCCGACAGCGCGCCGACGGAGTCGGCGCAGGCAGCCCGCACGGAGGAGTCGGGGTCGCGGAGGCGGCGCACGAGGTTGGCGAGGATTCTGGAGAGGAAGGGCGAGAGCGCGTCGCCGTGCGCGTGGGAGAGCGTGGCCACGATGTGCACGCATTGTTTGCGGACAGGGGTTTTGTCAGAAGCGTCGGTGGAGTGAATGCAGGAGAGGAACACGGGAACAGAGTGCGGGTCCAGGCTACGAGCGATGGACTCGAGTTCGGTGGCTCCTGCAGCTTGCGTATCGCGGTCCGAGAGCTTCGTCAAGCACGTGAGGACTCTCTGCTTTGTGTTCTGCGTTTGCCTTGTCGCTTGAGGCATTGTTGAATATTGTGTTCAAGTCGTGGCCGGAACTGGATAAGGAACGGCGGCGATTATTCGATTTCCGGCCACATTGCCGGAGCGCCGGTGACGGTGAGCGGTTGGTTTCGCGGTATGAACGCACATTCAATGCGATAACGCGTTCTTGGCTTTTTAACTGTCACCGAGCACGGGGAAATGATGATGTGGGAATGGTAGCGGCGTTTCTTCACTGTTTCTGCCGCTAGAACGACCGTTAAAATGTAACGGGAAAAATAAATAAATGTTAAAATGTAAAAGTTATGGTAATTTTTAAGATATTGAACTTATTTTAATGAACTTTTGACTGTAACAGGTAAGAGGTTGAATGAAGATGAGTTTTACTGAAGTTTGTAAATGATGCTACATGTTTCTTAACAGCTTTTAAAATATTATATCAGATATTTAATTTTTTTATACAAATTCACGTATAAAAATAAAAATAGAAATTTAATTATTTTAAGATACATTATTTTAAATATCTTCAACATTGGAAAATCTTGATCAACAGTATTTGCAAAAATTTACGAGATATGCTACATATTTAAATTTTCCACGATCTTTTTCTTTTTTTTAGCAAATTTTAAAATTTTCGTTTAGATCCAAAACATACAAATTAAATTAATCAAATTATCCATTGCTTATAACTCATCAATCAAAACTTTAGTTTTACTGGCAAGATGGTACATACTAATGAAATCGCAATTAAACTTAACAAGTAGTAGTACTTCGGTAAGAAAAAAAATATTAAATTAACATAAATTAGAGATATAAATTAGTTAGATATTAATTTTTCAAAATAAAATAATACAATAATGGCATAATATTTTAAAAGAATAATTGAATAAAGTAAAAATCAAGTGTATACATATTTTATTATAAATGGGAAAAGGATTAATGATAATGAGTGACATTTAGGTGTAACATTGTTATTAAAGGGTCACGTGATGATGCCTGGGCATTACCATGCAAAAGTTACTATGCTCACAGTTTTACTACACGTTTTGCTTCACTTGTCGGCACCAATTCAAGTCCTCAAAAGATGCTAGCTCAGAAAAATAATTAGGTCTAATTTATATTTTAGTAAAGATTTTGTGTCAAATCATTCATTTATTCTAAGAATAGAGAATAATAGTTCAATTTTGTATTACCAGTAGAAATAACTAACAATAAAGAAGGAGTCTCTGAATGTATTTTTGTGTTGGCCTATTAACCTACTTAATCAAATCAACCAGAACTTGGGAAAGTTTATATTCCATTGATAATTAAAGGGAAAGCAGTTCATCAGAATCCTATGTCATAGATTTCTTTTTTCAAACTCTACTTTAGTTACAGAATTATGAGTGTTATCAATATTATCCATAGCAATGAAGAAACTACAACACAAATAGGGTTATCAATTAATATCTTAGTTATAATTTCATTAATATTACAATAGTAAATATATACTAATTGTGAATATTAATATCCCTCAACCACTATAGTAAGTGGGATTTGGCATTCATTAGGACCATATCCTTTAGTAGTTATGATATATTGTAGTTAAGGAACATAGAGGTATGAAGGTACTAATTAATATGATTCAAGGTTGAACCTAACCTAACCTACTACCACTACCACTCATAGTGGGTCTCAACCTCCACACCAACCTTTTCTTCTTTATACATACACAATAGTTGTAAAGAGCAGCCATGGAGGGAAAAAGCATACCTAGTTCTGAAAAAGACAATCCCTGCATTTTTGTTAGTTGGGGGTATCATTGGGTCAAATAAATGAGAATGATGAACAGTGTGGCATGCACATGCAAATTTATTACTTTTTTCTTTCAAGAGGGGAAAGAAGAGAAGGGAATTGGGATCAGGAAATTGCTTTGTGACAAATTGAAAAGCCATTCTGCAAATTAATTTGGTCCCAATTGGGATTTACAACTGTCGGTTGGACCGACAGGTATTACCTTGCTTTTGCTTAGCAAATGATCAAATGTAGAAAAAAAATTAATTATAAATATAACTTGGGAAAGAAATTCAATGACTTAACATTAATTAGGTTAAAGTTCTCACATCTTCTCTCGTATGTATAAAAGTCAGAACAAAACTAGCAAAAAATTTTGAGTCACAAGGTAAGTATTCTTCAAAGACACTAAATATTCACCATAAAAGAAAATTTAGCTGGGATAATTTAAATAATTTTTTCCTAGAAATAATATTTTAATTACAAAATTCACTAAAATATCTTAATTGTACATTGAGATAAAGTCACAACATCTACAAATTGAGATAAAACTTATGAAAAAAAAAATTAAAAGGAGAAAAATATTAGTACAAAAGAGGCATTTCACGTTGGAGACTTAGATCATTTCCGTGTGTTAAAAATCTCATGTAGAATCGAGAAAAATAAATTTACATCGGATAAAATATTTAAGATGGTCTATAAGGTCTAACATAAACTTTTTGTCTTTATTTTAAAAAATTAATTCATTTTGTCTTAAAATCAAAATCTAAAAATGTAAAAAAATATCAATTACGATGATTTTATTCTAGATACATCAAACATAAATAAAAAAATAAAAAAAAAGTGAAAAATTTTAAACATCAAAATATGAAATATATAAGATATCAAGATTTGATAAACCTCTCTTTGGCATAAGAAAACACTAAAAAAAATATTCAAAATTTTCTAATAAGTATAAATATAAAGTGCCTAAAATCTTAAAAAAAAAATAATTACTCCAAAATACTAAAACAAACTCTTGTAATAAATATAGGGATTTTGGAGATTTTGGATCCCAATTACATTCATCTTCTCATTCTGAACAACTTTAATTTTTATTGCATTTTAATTGAAAGGTTTCAGTATAAAATTATAAGCATTTAAAATTTTTCTCTACCTAATTTTCACATCTCAAAATATATGACACATCTTTCTAATGTAAGGACTCTATATCCACTAAACATAGAAAAAAAAATTTGGTCAAAATCAATTTCTACTTATTTTTAATGACTTTTTACAAAATTTGGTGAATATTAGAAAAACACAAAAATACACCAAAACTGGATCCATTCATAAAAAAAACAAAAAGATAAATAACAATACAATAACAATAAATTAGAAATACAAAGTCAATGGAGACATTCAAGCATTACCATAATTGAGATCCCAAAAATAATCATAGATATGTAAATCATTTATCTCAATGACACACTTGAATCTACAAAACTCTAATATAGTTAGAGAAAAATATTTTTCACCATAAAACACCCATAACCATCGATTCAAACTACAAAAAGAGTCTTTAAATTGTATACAAATAATATAGTTGTTACAAAAGAAAAAGTACACAAAAAAAATCGTATAAAGAAAAAGTTAAAAATCTTAATTTTAATTTTAAAACAATTTTATGTTAATGGTTAAAAATATAATATAAAATTTGATATTTATGATAAATTAACCTACAATTTAAAATAAGTTACTCTTTTATCAAATTTTTTTGAAAAACAAGAAATAAATTAAATTAAAAAAAGACACTTTAGAAATGTTTCAATCCTTATATAATTAAACTTCTAATCTAATCCACATATTCATTCCACATAAAAGTAACTAATGAGTATATACTGCTGAAATCCAAATATATACTCTGAAAACTACGTATAAAATCTAATCACTATCAATCTAACCTAAACAAAGATTCAATTATTTAAAAAATATCACTATACTTAAAGTCTTGTCATTTTCTTTAAATTCAACGTAAAATTAAGTCAAATTAAATTCTTTGAATTTAGTTGTAATATGATGAAACAGTAGTACCAGAATCGTATGACATGAATTATTGAACAGAATCACGTTGTCGCCTATTAATCAATACAAATGGACCCAGAATTAAAAAGTAAATGACATAGCACCTACGGAATGTAGAACTAGTGGCGTAAAAACCCAACTTCTTAAGAATTAAGATTCTCACAAGATTTCTTTTAATTTGTTTCCTTACCTGAAAACTATCTTCCACCATGTGATGAATATGCGAGTCTAACTTTCAAATTATTCTGTTCTTATTTTCTTTGTTAATACATTATACGTAATCGCTAGACAATAAGTACGTTATACGTAATCAATGAAAAATGTTAATACATTATGTAATCAATTAATAATGTTAGCTACAATATATTTATTATAGAAAATATATCTTTTTTTAATTCTAAAATAGTAAGATATTGGTTTTTCTCAGTTAAAAAATTAATTTTAGTTTGTCAAAATATAAAATATGTAATTTTTTTGTCAGTATAGGTAGATATTTTGAATGATATAATCTACGTAGTTACCATGTAGTACATTTTTGTCTCTCGAAAAATTTAAATTCAATTTTAGTTCTTACAAAACACAAAATTTTACTTTAGTTCCCATAACATTTGGTTTTAATTTCCATAAAATTTAAAATTTAATTTCAATTTATATAAAAGTTCATGTTTTATTTAAGTTCTCAATTAATTTTTTTTATCTTATTTTAGTAATTTATTAAATTTCTAGCATCTTATTTCATTCACTTTCACATTTATCTTATAAAAAAAAATAAAAATAATAATAATAATAATAATAATATATTTAAATTATAATTAGTTTTTTCTAATTTCAAATATGTTGAGATAACATTGTTTAGGGTTAATCATTATATAAAAGGTATTGTTTGTTTTGAAAGTCAAACATATTTCAAAAGGATTAAAAAAAATATATATTTAAATTTTCCTTAAATTTAATTATTAAACAATGTGAGATTATTAGGCGTAATTAAACAAGCCTCCTAGTTAAGGTCTAAAGGAAATTAAGATTCATTTTTGGAATCATTTTTTCATTCCCTCTATTTGAGGGTTAAGGGAATAAGAGTTCATCTTTGAAATCTATTTACCATTCTACAAAAGTTCTTAAGGTTATGACCTCAAGTCATATTTAGGGTCAATCTATGACTCAAGACCATTGGGATGACATGTTTAGGGTCAATCTCTGCATCTGAGATGTTTAATTTGAAGCTTGAAACTCTATCATGATTTTACCCTTAAAAGGTGCTTTAAAGGATTAAGGAGCAATGCGTATTTAAATTGTTTTTAACCTCAACTCCTAAGTGGAAGTGATGTGAGGCTATTAGGCATTGGTGTTCATCATGGGTTTGAGTAAAACTTTTTCTAGACCATTAAGTTTATGGTACTTATAAGTAGAAAATTTCGGGGTTAATGTCCTTAAGACACATATAAAAATTCTTTTCTAGAAAAATGAGGAGAACCTTCAAAATACGATAGCTAAATTTCATAAGGACTTAGAGCTAGTGTGCAACCAACATTCGATCGACTTGATGGAAATCATTTTGCATGCAGCGGAAGACTCCAATAAAACTTTAAACTTTTCCTCAAGTTTCTAGAGAGAAACTTAAGAAAGGTGCTCACTTCCAAGGAAGGTTCCTTGGTGGTGAACCTTGGAGAACATTACTCTCAGATTAAGTGACTTTAAAAGAATAAGAAGACAAACAAAATACATAGTCAAATTCTCATTCAATTTCAAAGTGAGTACAAGAGTAGGGGTAGGCTTTTATTTATAGGCTTAGGAGCTCTTAACACTTATCAGACTAAGAGATGTGAGACTAAAATGTTCAAAGTACAATTGCACTTGTAGTTTCTACACATACACATGTCACAAGTCTCATATTGCTCAACTCTTGCATTTTCTAAGTATTTATAAGCTCCACAACTCCTTTGATGTGTGCATAGTCATGTAGGTTGTGGTTAACTTCATTTTGTCCCAAAAATTAGCCCACCTAAGCTTCTATTTATTTCCTTTTTTTATATGAAGAAAACATTACTTCTGTTTAAAGGTTCAACTCAAAGACTTTATAAAAGACAAGGAAGACTCTAATAATGTACCCTCTATAAAAGAAGAATCTTTTGCAGCCCCTCTTCCTCCTCTATTCTTCTAGTCAGTGGCCCTTGTGATTGGCCCTATATGTGGTCTTCCAAGTGGCCTTCCATCAAGACTTTTTGAGTCACAGACAGGATAAGCATCGAGCAACAAATACTACATTAGACTAGTGACTTGTTGTCACGAAAGGAGTCACAAACATGTGAGTGGCAACAACCTTTCAGGGATGTTCCAACACCCCAATTGAATGATGCTATGGAGAAAAACATTGATGGTTTCCATCTTTCATCCCATAAATCATTAATGCCTCACTTCCCCACAACCCCACAAATAGAAGTGTCCCACTATTGAGCAGTACGATGGATTGTTGGGCCTAGATATCCAAACCAACTTATTCTCCAACAACCTAACAGTATATTGCAGATTTCGTCCAACTACCCTCAAGGTATTGACTTTACAATGGTACTATTTGATAAACTCTTTTCAAACACTTTCTATGAGGTTTTCAGCTTGATTTACAGATAGCAAACCCGTTATACAAGGGGAGGCCAAACCACTAACGCATTACATGGCTCACTTTTCAAAAATGTCTCTCAACATTCTTGACCTCCACCTAGAAATGTCAATGCATGTACTACTAGTTGGACTCCGACCAAGTCCATTGGCACTCATTCGCTAACCCACCAACTACTATGGGCGAGCTTCATATTTGATACATCAACATAGAGGAGAATTCAAAGATGAGAAAGAGATCGATGAAAGGTACCGCACAACCTTCCTCCTCTATTGCCCCAAGCACCTCGAATGTCACACGTATCTTTAAGTGTAGGTGAGAAAGCAAATAGAACTTATACCCCTTTATGTTGGTCGAGGCAGTTGATTAGTACTAATTTTGAGTGTTTTTATACATGAGAAATATTGAGTACTTGTGGGTTTAAGTGTTATTTAAAATAGTAATTACTTCCAATTTTAGAGTTTTTGGATTTAAATTTATGTTTTGAGTCCTGAGTTAAAGGAAATCATTTAATCTCAATTATTGTGAAATTTCAGGTATAAAAGAATGAAGAAAATGATAGATTGGAAGAT
>Ga0099825_1003070_pt1 | contig 22288 bp, 8 predicted proteins | sample SiratroredBW_FD_76838 | JGI IMG/M metagenome (GOLD analysis project Ga0099825, IMG submission 76838) | Root nodule microbial communities of legume samples collected from California, USA - Siratro red BW | ecosystem: Host-associated > Plants > Roots > Nodule | place: USA: California | collected... | reverse complement strand
AAATGATAAATTATTTTATTTTATATTTTATAATAAATTTAAATTTGGCATAATAAATTATATTAAAATAAATTATAATAATTTTGTGATTGTATTTTTATATTAAAATTGATATTGGAAGAATAACTTATAATAAATTATAAAATTGTTGTTTGAATTAAAATTTGTATTTTTAATTTGTTAAAAAAATATCTAAATAATTAATGGCAAAAATCAAATAAAATTTTGACAAAGATAAAATTTGATTTTTTATAAAGATAAATTTTGATTTTTGATAAAAATAGAATTTGGTTTTTGATAGAGATAAAATTTGATTTTCGATAAATATGTAATTGATTTTTTGATAAAAATAAAATTTGAGTTTTGATAAAGATAAAATTTATGTTCATTTCACACAAAGAAAATATTTCGTACCATTAACTAAACTATTTAGTAAATATATGATTGTCATTTATTTTTTTCTTTATATTTGTTGTGTATTGCATCATTTCAATAATTAAGAATGTTTAAGTAATAAACATACCATTTAAAAACAATTCACAAATAAATTAAATTTTATTTAAAATTTTAAACCACTTAATTAATATTTATTTACAAAAATACTTCAATAATTTTATTTTATTTTTGCTATTAATTATTTAGATATATTTTTAACAAATGAAAAATACAAATTTTAATTCAAATAAAAATTTTATAATTTATTATAATTCTTTCTTCCAATATCAATTTTAATACAAAAAAATACAATCTATAAATTATTATAATAAAATATAATCACAAAATCATAAAAAAAGAAATAAAAATAAAACAAAAATAATAATCATAATTAATGTACTGACTGTAAAAAAAATAAAAAGAAAAAAATAAAATAGTTTTATTTCACCATAAAAAAAAGTGTTATTTCAAGAATTAAAGAGTAAAGAGGTTTATTGAAATAAAAAATAAAAAAGTGTCAGTAAAGTAAAAAAGTCAACAAAAGAGTGTTATTTCAACATAAAAATAAATAAATAAAATAAAATAAAAATAAAAAGGTGTTATTTCAGGAATTAAATAACAAAGAGTGTTATTAAAGGAATAAAAAATATATAATGTTATTGAGATAAATAAAAAATAAAAAAATGCTAATGAAGTAAAATAGTCTTTATATGTTATAGAAGTAAATGTTTTTTCAAATATTGTTTTCTCAAATAATTAACACTTAATAGTTAACTAATATTAATGTAAACATAAACTTGATTTATATTTTTAATATTTAGAGATATATTTATATTTGCATTAATTACGTATTATTATAAATATTAATACTTAAAAAAACATTATATATATAATGATAATAATAAGAAGAAAAGTAAATAAATTGTTATAATAGTATCTTTTAAATATTTTTTTTCTAAATCAATACTTAATACTTAATAGTTAATTTCTAAATATATTGACTAAATATAAACTTAATAGATATTTTTAAGATTTAGAAATGTATTTATATTTTCATTAATTATGTCTTATTAAAAATATTATTACTTAAAAACTTATATATATTAATTACAAAAAACCAAAATTGTATAATATTATTTTTTAATATTGTTTTTTCTAATAATCCATAACTAATAGTTAATTTCTAAGTGACTTAAATATAAAATGAAGTTATATATTTAATCTTTAAAAATATATTTATATTTTCATTAATTATGTATTATTGAAAGTATTAATACTTTTTATGAAAAATTAAAATAGTTTTACTGTATAACTATAGTAATTAATAAAATAATAAATTACATTTATTATAACTTTTAAGTATATATTTATCGTAATTAATTTTTATATTTGATATTTAATTTTATTATAATAATAATTATATAAGAAAATAATATATTTATACATTTTTTTCTGTTTAGAAGAGGTCACATAGAAAGAATAAAACACGAAGTATATAGAAAAAGATAAAGAAAATAAAACATGAAGTAGTTTAAGTTTTTATTAAATCCTGATAACCTATAACTTAATACTTCCACGTGAATCATAACATGCTATTGATATAGATTGAAGAAAACAATAATTAATATAGTAATATTTGGCCTAATGAGTTATAATGATATTTATTAAAAATTTATTTTTTCTTCATGTAATATCTAAGTAAACTTATATTAATATAAATAAACATATATCTAATATTCACATTACACTTTAAATATTTTTTTAAAATAAACTTCTCTCCTTGATAGAAATTATAATACATATATTTTAAGAAAATAATTAAACAAAATAGAAAATAAATTCTTTTTTCCTTTCTTCAATATTTATTAAATTTTTTTCTTTAAAATATCATTTGTTTAATGTAAAACATAATAATCACGTTTTGATAAACAACATATAAGTACCCAAAATAAGTACATAAAATAAGCACTACAAGAAAAAAACTATTTAGACACAAATTTTAGTTACTAAATAAAATAGTTGTTAATTGTGACTAAAATAACCATTAAATTAGGTTTTGGTTGCTAAATACCTACTAAATAAAAATAATGATTAAATTTAGTGATCAATTAAGTCAAGATAATTGGTATCTAACATTAGCTATCAAAGTTTTAGTCACTTATACTATTAGATTCTAAATTGGTATCTAATTAAGTTAGAAACTAATTTAGAATCTAATGATATAAGTGGCTAAAACTTTGATATCTTAATGTTAGATATAAATTATCTTGACTTAATTGGTCACTAAATTCAACGCATTACTTTTTTTTTTATTTTGTAGTTATTTAGCAATGAAAACCTAATTTGATGATTGTTTTAATTACAATTAGCAACCATTTTATTTTGTAGCTAAAAATTGGTTTCTAAATTTTTGTTGTAACGAAGGTAAACTGGTATTTTAAAATCTCACATTCATGTATATGTCAAAATCATAGACATATATCTTCATAATTTAAACCATTTATTTATATCTTATCCATGTATTCTTATGAATATATATTCAATTTATTTAATATAGATATATTAAATAAGAGTGTCTAACTCTTATCACATTGACTATATCTCATGTCATAAATCAGTGACATAATATCATAAATATCTAATTTTACTTTTGAAAAATACACCTATTGAACTAGACTCAGATATCTAGATTCGTCATACTATCTTTACTACTGAGTTGTTTCACACAACAAGATATAAGTGTCCACTAATGTGATGAGGTGAATTTGTACTACCTACCAAATATAATTTTTTTACATCACAAACTATGTTACAAGAATCTTTTCTAACTCTAACTACCTTATACTCTACATGAGTTCAATATTAATGGAGTCATAATATTTTTTTCTCTCAAAATATTATGTTTAGAATACACTGCATGTCATATCACAACCATAACATCATACATTCTAACTCAGTTAAAATAATAAAAATGTTAAATTTCATCATTCATCATACTATAATAATAATATTCAAGTATAATATGTTGATAAAATATAAAAAATTTAGTGAAATATAAAAAAAATAGCATCTAAAAAAATTTAAAAATATTTTTTTTTAAGTTTAGAAAACGTTATTTTGTTTGACTATCAATTTGTTTGCCCAGCATATTAAACACATCTAAAATCACCTAATCACCATCTAAAATCACCTAATCACCATTATGCTCAACTAAAGGTATGCTCGTCTAACAAGAAATTGGTTGTCCAACAAGTAAAGCTCTCGGATTTCCAATTACATGAATTTTGCCAAATGAGAATTTGGTCGCTCAACAACTCTACATGAGACAGATTTGAAAGATTTCATAGTTATACCAAATTGGTTCAAAAAAAGTGTTATACTTTTCATACATATAATTTTGTGATCATTTTCTAAATCTTGAACTAATTTGAATAACATTCTACATCTTTCAACTACTAAACATACAACATATCCACTTAGAATTTTACCTACACAAATTATACAATTTATTTTATTGTTTTTATCAACAACAAAGAATATAATAAACAGAGGTAATAAGGTTACCCAACCTACTTACAAAAATGTTCAAAATTGTACAACATGAAAAGCAGCCTATATCACTAGAAAACAATCATAAGTACATCAACAATACCACATTTAATAATATCACATAACAAACTATACAATTTATCATATCCATCACTTTTAACTATTCCACTATCTGATTTATAGAAATATATTAGGAACTAGTAATATGTACAAGGAACATTAATTGTATTGCAAACATAGTATTACTATCACCTATATCTCCAAATACATTATCACATATACTATTCATGTCAAAATTCCAAACACATTCTTTTTAATACTCTCAAACAAAACAGTTCATTTGAATATTCTCATACAAAACACATTTTCTTACACAAAACTTAATACTGTAACTAAGTCACATTCATAATTCGGATTATATCGCATAAGGTGTTATCAAAATCATAACAATTTTTTTTTATTTTTTATAATTTGCTTAATCAAGTTTAAACTTTTAAATTCATTACTCTTAATAATATTAAACATGTACATAAAATATTCTTATCAAGAATCTAAACTATTATCATGCTCCTAAATTAAGACAGATGCATCGTTACCTCCAAAAACTTCACATGCAAAACCTTAATCATATGCATCTTTTGATTGTGAGAACTTTCTTTTATTTCATTTACTAGTATTATGTGCAAGTTAAAATATTATATTTTTAATGTATGGTTAAAAAACTAATTATATAATAATAATAATAATAATAATAATAATAAAATAAACATTAATGATATATTATTGTTATAACATAAAAAAATATAATAATAATTATTGTTAACATTGTTTTTTTTTTTAATAGTAATAATAATTATGTGGTAAATAAGTAAAATAATAGAAGAAAAAAATAAAAAAAAAATAATCATCTTAAATTAATATACCAAATGTATATTTGACAGCCAATTTTATTTTAATTTATATAATAAGAAAATAATAATATATACAGTTGTAATATAGTTGTATAAAATGAATATTGGTATCAAATTATCAACTCAATTGTTATTCACAATTTATTTAGATGGGTCTAAAGAGTACAGGTCTCATTCCGTATCAATGGTTGTAGTCCATATGATTAATTAGTAGTTCAGTATCAGTTTTAAAATCAATCCCAATCCCATATATACGCATTCTGTTATACACAGAATCTTGCTTTACTTTGAAAGCTCATTATACTTTAGCCCAAGTTCAACTTGCCATACACAAACAGTTTTTTGTTTTTACTAAATTGATTCTTAGGATAAGATGAGATGACGAGTGGTGATGTGAATGGGAAGCAGCTGGTGGAAAGAAACTTGATATTATCCAAATGCAGACAACAGTTTGGCAGATGAATACAACAAGAGACTGAGGGATGATTTGCAAAACCGAACAAAGACGTAACAAAAGTGAATTCATAAAAAAACAAGAAAAAAACAGAAAGCAGCTGAGCTTCATCGTCTATCAGAGATACATAGTCCAAAGCTACAAGCTGATCGTTGAAAAACTAGCAGATTTATTTCGCAACAGTGGCTCACTTCATGGTAAAACATGACACAGAGGCTAATGATACCATGAAAATCTTTGTTGTGAATAAAATAGTACACATGTCTCCACGTGCAGAGTGCAATGGTAATTAATGAATGGTTTGTAAGGCCAAATCCTTAGCCTCCACAAAGGTCCCATGAAAGCCGTAGGGCACTCGGGTTGGCAGAATCACAGTGGCCTCCAACTTCAAGTCCACGCCATTCAAAATCTGCAACTCGGATTGCCACGTCACCTCATCATGCACAAAAGCCATAACGTACCCTTCGTCTTCGTCTCCTCCGCCTATGGGCACAAAGAAGGGCTCTCCACCGAACCTTCTATCCCCGTACTCGTGCTTCCTCACCTCCCCACTCTCCAGGTTCACCTTCGCCAAACCGGACACCTTTGGCCACGGTTCAGCAATAGCCATGTACGCGAACCGGGTTTTCCTCCCGATTCGGTTCCGGTTCACAATCCCCACTTCCAGGTTCATGTTGGGAACCAAAGCTCTGCGCGTCGAGGCGCCTGTTCTCAGATTCAGCCTTATTTCCGTTAAGATGGTCTTAAGATTTTCCTCGCTCTCGTTGAAGATCGAATCCGGGGGCGTCATGCACGACCCGATTATCACCACCTCCTCTGTGTCGCGTTCCTCCCACGCATTGAAGAGATGGAAGCAGAACGTGTTTGGTGTCTCCACCCACAATATGCTCGACGCGTCTGTTGCGTACTTAGGGAGCACGCCGAACCGCGAGGTCTTATTGCAATCGTACTTCACCGGCGAACCTCCATTTAGCATTTCGCCGAGCTCGAAAACCACCTGCTGGTCGGGGATTACCACGAAATTCTCCGTGATCGCGAAATCGTGCGTCATCGTCGGAATGTCGAGGTGGATTTTGACCTCTGGTGACTTCACCTCATTCGGGGAGAAATTAAAGTACTTGACGCAGGGACTGGTAATGTCGTAGCTCAGAGAGAAAAGCTCGCCGGAGATAGGATCGATCTTAGGATGCGCGATCATGGAGGAATTCAGTTGGTCGTGGAAGCTGTAACGTCCGATTGTTTGGAGGTCGCCGGAGGCGGTGACTCGGAGCTCGTAGGGGAGGTCGTCTTCGGACATGGCGAGGAGTTTTCCGTTGAAGAAAACGAGGCCGGCGTTGGCCGCGCCGGCGCCGCGGCGGTGGTCGACTATGCCACAGAGACCTCGGCCGTAGAAGAGAAGAAGCCTGGCGATGCCGGAGTAGCCATGGAGTTGGCCGATTGCCTTGGGGAACACTGGTTTGCCCAATTGGCGCTCTTGCATGAGTCTCTGCGTTTGGGTGAAACGACATGCGTAGCTTGCGGTGCCGTTGGTGAATTTAACGGCGTGGACCATGCCGTCGCCGTCGAAAAGGTGGTGTCCGGATTCGGGGTGGAACAATGGGTTGGCGCCGTTACGGAGATAGACGCCATTGACGGCGTCGGGGATGGTGCCGATGACGGGTAAGGAGTGTTGAACTGGGTGTTCAGGAACGGGGGCGAAGTTTCCGGCGAGTTGGACGCGTGGGTCGGTGGTTTTGGAGAGAGGTTGTTGAAGCTCCCGTGAGAGCAATGCGCTCTCGAACAGGTCGAGGGCCATTGCTGCGGCTTGTTGGAATGGGTTCCAATGGGTGGTGGGTTGTTTGGTAATTTGAGATTTGTTGTGGGGTTGGTTTGGTAAATTGATGACTGAGGGAGATTGTAAAGCAGAATCTACCACCTTTCTAATGGGCTTCTTCTGAAATCTTGTGGGGAAGCCCAAATCTGTTAATGAGGAAGAATAAGAGTTCACTGTGATCATCATCGTCGTCGTCGTGGAGACTGTAGCGTGTTTGAAGAGCCTGAACTGTGTTCTTAATTTTTGTGTGAACTAAACCAACAAAAAAAGATTGAAAGTACGTAGGAACTGTAAGGAAGAAGACTGGCGAAATTATATATATATATATATAGAGAGAGAGAGAGGGGTAAAATCAAGAGACAAAAGTGGTATTTTACTATGAATTAAGTAATTATACTGTTAAGAAGTATTCTTTATTTAGTTCTCTAATTTATTTTCCATTTTGTATTTTATCTATTTATGCATACTATTATATAAAAGAGTATATTTTTTTAACTTATTAAACAATCTTATCCTTTAATAGAAAAAAATCATAATTTTTATTTAATAAAATAAATAATTAAACATTTTTATTTTAATATAACTAAGTTTACGTTATTTTAACAATATTCTATAATTTTTAAGGTATGTGTGAGGGGCAGGGTAAGATTGCTTCCAGCGAAGGATTCGTTCCGAAAGCACGTGTCAACTCAGCACAGCACAATTTGAATTTTACTTCTACAGTTCTTTTCTTTTTAATTAAGACTACTATTCTACAGTATTTTTTTTTTTAATTTGGACTATTCTACAGTTTTTTTTTAATTTAACTATTAATAACATGGTTATTCTTTTAACTCTTTCTTGATGTATTTTTTTCAATATTTTTACCTTTATAAAAAATAGATAAAAAATAATAAATGTTCGTATTATATGATTATAATTGATATAAAATTTACTTTTACAATTGTTATTTTATATAATTTTTCCATAATTTTTTCGTGATGATTTTTATCTTGAAAATTAACATATTAATTGTTGTTTTAGTTATTCTTTTATTTTAATTTTAAAGAATTATCAAACATATATACATATATTTTTCACTGTTATATAATAATGTAGTATATTTTTTTTAATTAATATTAGTTTTCCAATCACTATCCAAAGATTGGATATTATTTTTTAAATATATTTATAAACCCTTTTTTTTATTTAAAGAAGGTCATAGAGTAAGAATAAAACACAAAGTATAAGAAAAGTTAAAAAATAAAGATTTTTCTATAAAGGCAGGTCATATAAAATAAAATAAAACATGAAGTTTAAGGAAAATCAAAATAACAAAGAAACATATATAAGAAAGCAAATTAAGTTAAAAGTGGAACATCTCTCAAAAAATTATTTTCTAAAATAAAATTCATGTTAAACGTAGTATCATCACATGACATATATTAAAAAAAAGTTAAAAGGATATAAGGGACTAGATCAAAATTACAGAAATAAATAAAATAAATTATCAAACAAATTTAAAAGGGTAATATGACAAGGTAAGAGAATAAAACTAAGAAAAATAAATAAAAAAGTCAAAAGAAGTTTATCTTTTTATGTTAAAAAATGAAAAAAAAGAGAAAATTAAATTTGAAAAACGTAAATTCCTTCATCATTTTTTCTTTATAGTCTAACAAATTTTTTGGCAGTCTCAAAAACATCCTTCCCGAATTTTTCATGTTTTTCAGAGGTCGAAATATACGCTTCAAACTCATGTAAATCACATGAAAACTCCCGCTCCATTTAATCAGCCTAATACTTTAAAATCAGCTAACTTTTTCACTTAAAAAATAAAAAATAAAAATTTGAGTAATCACTTGGTCAATATGGGAACTGCAGCCCCACATGATAAGAATAGACATTAATTAAGTGCAAATCATTAAAAATAAAAAATTTCAAAATAAAATCAATTCACTAAATAAGCATGTGCTAATTTAACACAAAATATATTATTTATTATATTTATTAAATCATATATATGTAATTAATATTATTAATATTGCACCTATGTATTTAATGCATTTAATATATATTGCATAAAGTTAATATTAATTAACATTTAAATATTAATTAGAGCTCTTTCAATAATTTTTTCCTATGAAGTTTATAACCGATAAGAATTTTATTATAGAAAAAATATAGTCAATATGTTTAGATGAAAAAAAAATCAATTTCTCTTGTACTTTCCTTATATTTTATAAAAAAAAAAAACCAATTTTATTTTATTAGATATGAGAATAGGATGGGTTTGGTGGAGATTTTATTCATTATCCTTCTTTATGTTTGAAGTAAAAATTTATATATACTTTTTTATTCTTTAACAGGTAATGAAATCTGTATTTATTATTCCCTAAATCCTAAATTATATAAATATCATGATAATTACAAGATTTAATATTTTTGTAAATGTTAAGAAAAAAGGCATCTGGAGAATTTCTATGAAAAAAATGAAAAAGTGTATAAATGCACGAGAATTATTCAAACAAAATAAAATTAAAAAAGATAAAATGTAAAATAAACAAAAGTGAAAGTTAAATATTCTCATATTACATAAAATAAACAAAAATAGTAGAAAAAAATATTAATGACCGAATGTGCGTTTTCAAAATGATTTAATCAATAAATTTGAGGTTTTTATTTATGGAACACAATGCATCATTTGAACGAAATCACATAAATGAAGAAATGTATAGTTTAAATTGTGAAAATAGGAAAAATGTTTTTAGGGATCTAAGCGAACTCAGTGGATATCAAAAGAGTTCAACAGAAAAATTGTATAACAATAGAGATTTAATAAATTTAATGATTATCTAATAAACTATAATAAAACAAGGACGGGTATGAAACAAGAATGGGACGAATATTACAAATTTAATTTTGTTTTCATCGTATGTTAAAAAAATTGACATTTTCATGTTCAATCAATGCAAGTATTTTCCATCAAAGTCGAAATGAACTTAGGCAAAACCTGTATGCAACTGGTGATCTAAAACGATGATTGATTGGTATGGGATATAGACGAGTCATATATGTACGTACTCAATTTAAAATATTTTGTATTATATATACTCCTACCTTTGTTTGGTTAATGTGGATATTTCCCACCAAAGTAAGAACAAATTTAAACAATACTCATATATGTAAATTTATTTGTCATCCCTAAATTTGATATTCAATATTATATTTCAATTATGAAAAGAAAACAACAACAGAAATTAAAAATATTTCATCATATACGTATTTCTCACACCTTAAAACATGTTTTATTAATAATATGAAATACTTTATTCTTATCTTTATCTTTATAAAAAAATATTTACAATAGTTATTTTGATGGAAATAATAAGTGCTCTTAATATATAATTATAATTGGTAAAACAATATCTTTAGGAATTTTTTTATATATGACTGAATTTTTTTATAATTTTAATATAAAATTTAATAATACCTTTTTATTTAATAATTATCATAATAACCTTTTAATTATAATCTTATCTTTTATTAAATAGAGAGAGACCGTCCTCTTTTTATTAGAAGAACGTTGTTTAAGTAACAATTGATTTGCACTTAAGTATGGTGTGGTAGTAGTGTATGATTTTGGAAGTTTGGAAGAACACTCTCAAGTAATTATTGGTTGCTCTGTTAAAGCAACTGACCTTGTGAAGGAGGTGGACTAGTACCTAAAGTCTTCTTACTGACCTAGCGAATAACTAGAACAAACAACACAATAGATTTTTGTTAACGGAATCCACAAGTAATATAATAAGTAAAAAGAGTATCGTATCGGAATTAAAATTGTAGATTGACTCAATATCAATTATATTATGAATAAAGATTTGACAATAATAATTTGATTTAGTAAAATGAATATAGAAAGCAATGATAATGCAATTAATAATAAATAGGAAAAATCAATAATAATAAAAGCCTTGGGATTGAATAGTAATATTCTCCATTCTCTTATACTTTTAACTTACTCTATAATTCATTCCTGAACTTATATAAATACAATGCATTCACGTTTGTTTCTAATTCCAAAAAATGTTTTTCAGTCACAAAGAGAAATTTAAAGTATGACAATTTAATAAAAAACGTTAAACAAAGATAAATTGAATAAAACAATATCAAATAAATATCCAAGAAGAAGAAAATTAGCTACACATGGTAGCCATGAAATTACAAAAGAGAATGAAAAGAAAGATCTTGATCATGATGGCTAGGAGAGTGTTCCCACAAATGAGAGATGATAGGTGATGGATGATCTTTTTCATTGACCTCACCCTCCTTTTATAATGTTCGCTCTTAACAGTAGGTTACTTTGGGCCGTGATCTCATGATTTGCACTCTAACAACTGTGCATGAACTTAGGGCTTCATAAAAGCTTTAAGTGGATTTTAGCCCAGGTTATCTCCCTCGCTCCAACCAAAAGTCACTTACGCCCCTTTTCCTTTAATTCTGCACCCATTATCTTTCTTCATTTAGTTTGAACCTAATTTTCCACAAAATCCGCTATTTGCAACATAAAATGAAATATCTAACTAATTCTCAATTTAAAACAAAATAAATCAAATAAAATCTCAAATTAAAACAGAATTAAAAACAAAATCAACAAAATCTCCCTAAATCAAACCTATAATTAACTGCTATCAATTTTTATATTTTTTCACCCAAACTTATAAGCTACATCCAATTTTCCCTTAAGGAGATCATTTACTGACAATCAAGTTATTACAACTGAGTAAACAAATATCTTTTGACTATAAACAAGCTACTCTTAGTTATAAACAAGTACATAAACAACTTTTAATTATACCTTTTTAATCCCTTTGAGATTGAAAACACTTCAAAGAAAAGACACTCTCAAATATAGCACAATTCAAAATTACTGGGTGTACTTCACAATGTGAAGAATTGCAAAGGCTATCACTTATAGAAAACAATCACTATATGATTGAAAGAACTAAAAATAACAACTTGTCATGTTCTTCATCTTAACTTGAACTCTTTACATAGTCTTTAGAAGATGATTATTGCAACTTTGATCTAACTAACTCTTAATCATTGTTGTTCTTCAAAGAGAATTTTCATCTTTACTGACTTAGACACTTGATAAGGAAAGTTCTAATTTGAATATTCAAAGTGCTTTGTCTATGCTATGTTTATAGAAATAATTTAGATAAGATATGTATATATCATAATTTAATCATAAACGCAAGACCATTGATTATAAAAACATTTCTCAAACATGAATAATATAGTCATTGATAATAAAATTTAAATACTTAATGTTTATCTACAAAATCAAATGATTGTTACAACTTATCTATAACTCAATTTTAAATTAAGATTTTGTAAAGTCTATTCAACGGTCTATCACGAGACATTCTATACTTACTCAATGGTGTAATGTTAACTATCACAAGACACATGTTAGGTGTTAGAGTGCTCAGGTAATATATTCACATTCAAACATACAAGACATTTATAATGTTTGTGATCTTCAAAACTTATAAATGATCTATTAGTACTAGACCGTTTAATAAGGCTTATATGATTAAATAGTATAGTTCAATGACTAATGTAACACTGGATTTGATAAATCTAAAACTTGTCAAAAGAAACTTAATTAGTATGACACTCAAGTGTTGCAAGAACACTCAAGCTATGAACACTCAAACATAGAGATTAGTGTTTAAGTGAGGAAGAGACAAAACCTAATTTTATTCTTTTGAGAAATCTTATTCAAGTGTTGTAATATCGCTTAAGTATGGAAATTTATTCTCAGATCAGAAAAATGAGATCGTACAAGCAAGAAATGTCTATTCAAACAAGAATAAACTAAAATGTTGATATGTGAATTATTTAGTAAATTATATATATATATATATATATATATATATATATATATATAATATAGTATAATATAAAATAATTGAGTGAGCGTAATTGAAAACATTTAATATGTGTCAGGTGCCAAAAAATTTAAAACAGAAACTAAAACAAAGTTTGTCAAAAAGATAAAGAAAAACAACCAACATGACCCGACGTGGCTTTCCTTATCCATGCAAGTCACCTGACTCACCTACTCTTAACTCTTAACATGTGTCCTACTTAAAAAATAATATTATACCTTTTTAATCAACACTAATAATTATTATTTTTTATATTACATTAAATTGTTATTATTGTTATATTTACTTAAATTATTATTATTCTTATCATTTCATTTAATTAAGTTATCATTAATAGTGAGAAATTGAATTATCATTAATTGTTGTTATAATTACATTTAATTAATTATTATTTTTAAATAATTTTTTACTTTTTATATTTTCTTCAACGTTTCATATTTTTTATGGAATTAAATCATATTTAGGGTTTAAATAATTTGTTTTATTACAATAAAATTTAACATAAATTTTGCATTAGACTGATATTAGATTTATAAAACAAAATTATTAGTAAAAAAATAAATATTGCTTTTAACAAGGTACTAGTTCAAGAATATAAAAAAAAGTGTGACACTTATGTTAATTTTTGATTATTCAAATTGTTATTTTAGTTAAAAACATGAAAGATAATAAAATTATTACTACAAATGATATCTTAAAATACATTTCTACTAATTATTAATTATATACAATTTATTTACTTAAATATAAATAAGTAACTTAATTTTATACTAATTAAGAATGTTAACTAATTTTATTTAATGTTCTTGATATTATAAAATAAAAAATCAAATTTTTTAAAATAATCTCAACCATGTCTATCAAAGATGATTTTGAAATTTAAAAATATTTTCCAAAATTATTAAGCCAGTAGAAATACATGCACGATTGCTCTGCGTTTGCATACTTTATTATGTAAATTTATTTATCATATACATATAAAGTAATCAAATATAATAAACATTTTGAACACTTACAATTTAACTGTATTATGTATAATGTAGGTAGATAATTATTTTATTTATGTGAAAATATGTGTAAATTATTATTTTTTGTTTTATATTTTTGTTCTACTATATTTTAGTTTATGTTTATTGTCTTATATTTTATAGCGATTTTTTATAATAATTTTTGTATTGTAATTTTAAAATATTATGAAATTTAAAATAGATAAATTATTACTAAATAGGAAAATCTCATTATATATTATTACATTAAGGTTAAAGTAGCTGGAGTTTATTTATATTTGAATTTATTGAATAATTATTGTTACAGCTTAGATTTGAGTTGTAAAATTTGATAAAAAATAATAAAGTAATCATATTAATATTATTTAAATTATTCCATATGTATATGATCTACTTGGCAAGTTTTACTTATTTTATAAGATTGTAATAAATATAGCTTTATTGAAATATATTTATGAGTTTAATTTAGCCATCACATGCAGTTAATTAATTTCGTAAACAGTCAGAAATAGCTTATGTTACTGATGTGTAAAAATTAATGGCTCATTAATATTGGTGGACATACTAACAAAATTGCTTTTGAAATTCAAAAATCTGCTTGTCCCATAGGTTTTTTTATTATGGAAATAAGACTTAAAAACATTGACCATAATAATTTGATGCTTGAGTCTCAGTGACACAAATACACAACAACCAAGAATCTTCAATCTCACGCGCCAAACCAAGAATCCCGACAGCGAAATGTGGGGCCAAGAAATAAATTGTAGTCGCGCGTGGATTTGCGTTCTCGGAGAAATCAAAGCGCATGGTAATTATCGCGATTAATATGAGAAATTGAAGAGAGAAATTGATTTCTCATTCTAACGTGAAAGGGACAGAACAAAAAGAATGGGGTAGAGTGGACGTGTGTGACGAATATTCACTAGATTTGAATTAATACTTCAATTCCGCAACACTCTGCGCTGTGGTCTTATCATGCACGAAATGATAAGTTTATATGATAAGCAATTCCGATTATTGAATAAGTAGATGTACTTATCTCTGATGGGTCAGTAGAAAAGAGCGACCTTGTACAACGCATCGAAGATAGCGAGACCGAGTTTCTCTTCTCTCTCTTATCCGCAGCCTTTCAAACCCTAAAAATTCTCGAATTCCGAGCCCTTTATATAATCCCAGGAGGCTCTAGATTTCATGAGGATTTTAAGGTTGCCTGGGTTGGGATTGTTAGAGTTGGAGTGAAGAGGGAGAGTTTGTGTGGTTCACCTCTAGTTTGTCCGTGGTCGGTGGGATTGGAGTTTTGTACTGTTTTTGTTTTTTCAGAGGTCGTGTTGGTTCTGTCCGAAGATCGGGATTCGGAGATCGAAATTAACGGTGTGGTTTTCAGATTGGACTTAGCTATGTCTTCTCTGAGCAGAGAATTGGTGTTTCTCATACTTCAGTTTTTGGAGGAGGAGAAATTCAAAGAATCCGTACACAAGTGAGTGCCTTTTCTCCCCTTTTTTTCCCCTCTTTCCCTGCAAGTTGTTTATGCCGTTGAATTTGGGTGGTGGTTAGGATTTGTCTGAATTTGAAATGAGGTAATCATGTTTTGAAACTGTTTATTATTCTGTTTGTGTATTCTGGTTATCTGATTATTGAGGAATGAGGCTGAAAAAAAAAAAAGAGAAAATAAGGGAAGAAGGAATGCATCAATTTCATAAATTAGGGTTTTTTCTTTTTTAAATTTACAATTAAGATGTGAGTATCAGAACTGCCGTGGTTTTTATACATGACTGGTTTTTGGAGGTTGAGTTTTTTATCAGGTTCAAGTACTCTGCCAATTGGGCAAGCGCATTCACAGAACTAGGTGGTGAACAACTCTGATATCTTGAGGAGGCCAGCTTATGATTTTTTAAAAATTATTTTTTAATTTCTTATATTTTTGAAAAGACACGTGTCCCCTATAATCGGACATGCAACCCCTATACAAGGAGACATTATTATTTACTTTGACACCACCAAAGCGTGACCAATCTCCACTTGAGCACTTGACAAATAACTGCGGTTTATTAACTTCTATTTGCCGTACATTAAGATATGTCTAATGTTGAGATTGTTTGAGTCTATTAATGCTTGATAGCCTGGAATTTGCAACAGTCTTTCTCTCGGCGAGTGTATTACATCATGTAATGTATTGTCCTTTCTATGTGGCCGTTACACTTTTCGACTTTATGAATTGGGGAGAACAGTTAACTACTTTAATATATGGAAGCTGAACTTGTAAACCTTTTAATGGTAATAAGCCTGCTCCTTTCACCCAAGTTACATAATGTTCTTACTTGGAGAGTGGATTTGAGAAGATAGAAAAAGAAGCAGAATACCCTCTCTGTTTTCTGAGGGTTTTTTGTAAGAATTTTCATTATTGTGCCTGTTCATGTCATTCTTTTAAATGCTTCTTAATGTGTGCAGGCTTGAGAAAGAATCTGGATTCTTTTTCAATATGAAGTACTTTGAGGAAAAAGTGCAGGCTGGTGAGTGGGAAGAGGTTGAGAAGTATTTATCGGGGTTTACCAAAGTTGATGATAATAGATACTCAATGAAAATATTCTTTGAAATTAGGAAACAGAAATATCTGGAAGCACTTGATCGGTATGTGGAACTTAATATTTTTTTTAGTTTTTATAAATGCATTTGTGCTTGTTGTAACACTACACATGTGTTGTCTATGGTGTTTTTCAAAATTTTAGGCAAGACAAGGCAAAGGCTGTTGAGATATTAGCTGGTGATTTAAAAATGTTCTCCACCTTCAATGAGGAGCTGTACAAAGAAATAACGCAGTTATTAACTCTTAATAATTTCAGGTAATATCTATAATATATATAATCTAATTGAATACATTGTTTGTCACTGCCTTCTCTTGACTGTTAGGTGGATGAGATTGTACATGTGATGATGTGATTCATGAATCTTTGATTCAATTCGTGACTAGAACTAATTAAGTGTTAAGCTTGACAATGGAGTGGTATTTTGTTTCACATAACAGGGAGAATGAGCAGCTGTCCAAGTACGGCGACACCAAAACTGCTCGAAGCATTATGCTGATAGAGCTGAAAAAACTCATAGAGGCAAATCCTCTTTTCCGTGATAAGCTTATCTTCCCCACCCTTAAGTCATCAAGACTGAGAACTTTAATCAATCAAAGGTATGTATGATTATTTTTTATTCGGTAAATGATCAGAATTTGGAGGTTTTCCCATTCCTTTTTTAATTGATTCTTGTTATTTGAACTTTTAGTTTGTTTTGTGACTTATTTTCTTATCAGCGAATTTATATCTGCACCCTATCAATGCAGTCTAAACTGGCAGCACCAGCTCTGCAAAAATCCAAGACCAAATCCAGATATTAAGACTTTATTCACAGATCACACATGTGCACCTCCTAATGGTCCTCTGGCACCTACACCTGTCAATCTTCCAATTGCTGCAGTTGCAAAGCCCGCTGCTTATACTTCTCTTGGAGCTCATGGTGTACGATGCCTTTCATATCCAGCAACTGATTATCTTGATTTTTAGTTGATAGATCGATACTATAATTGTTACCATGTTGATTAACTAATAATTCGAAACTTTAAATTGTGTAGCCCTTCCCACCGGCTGCTGCAACGGCCAATGCTAATGCTTTGGCTGGTTGGATGGCCAATGCCTCAGCTTCATCATCTGTCCAAGCAGCTGTTGTCACGGCATCAACCATACCTGTCCCACAGAGTCAAGGTTAAGATTGTAGAAACCCTATTATTTTCAGTAAAACTGGCTGCACTATTTTTTTATGATATTTACATGCCATGCACTCTAGTTTTTTACACCTTTTTTAAAAGGGCATATAATCATTGGTGTCTTGGCTGTTAAAATTTCGAATAAAATATCACTTGTTCAATAGTTTCACTATGTGGATGCCCTGACTTAAAAATCCACATTTCTTTAACAGTGTCTATCTTGAAACGTCCTAGAACACCTCCTGCAACTTCTGGCGTGGTTGATTATCAGAATGCTGATCATGAACCGCTAATGAAAAGGCTTCGTCCTGGTCATTCTGTAGAGGAGGTAACTTTGAAGAATTTCTGTTCAATTTAGTTGTGTCTAGCATACTTTATGAGGCCAAATATTTTTGTTACGTTTTTACTTTTTAATGGCTCATGACTGATTTCAGTGTCGTTCATTTATATAATTTAAGGTTTCTTATCCCTTGGCTCGACAAGCCTCTTGGTCACTGGATGATCTGCCAAGAACTGTGACTATGACATTGCATCAAGGGTCCTCCGTGAAAAGCATGGATTTTCATCCTTCTCATCATACCTTACTTCTTGGTATCATAACTTCATTATGTCTATATATTGGTTGTCAAAATACCGACAAAAGCATAATTTAAATTCTTTTTATTCTAATGATATATATATTTCCATTGAGTAGTTGGTTCAAGCAATGGAGAAATTACCCTCTGGGAACTCAGTTTGCGAGAAAAGTTGGTCTCGAAGCCATTCAAAATATGGGATGTGTCTGCATGTTCATTAGCATTTCAGGTTTCTTACAGTGCAATATTTGTATATGTAGTACCCTTGGTTATCAGTCTGACCTATCATTGCCAGTATATTATTTTTCTTGGCCATTAGTGTTGCTGCTTGAGAATTCAAAACCATTGTAATTAAAGTTGAGAATATTTTTCAGGCTGCTGCAGTGAAGGATGCACCTATTTCTGTCAGTCGCGTCACATGGAGCCCTGATGGAAGTTTTGTAGGTATGATACTTTATGTTTCTGAAAACATTTTGAAGCTGTCAGTAAATATCTAACTGGTTGCTTTTCTGTAGGTATTGCTTTTACCAAACATTTGATTCACCTGTATGGTTACACTGGATCAAACGAGCTAACCCAGCGTATAGAGGTGATATTTTTTTCATAAAAAATAGCTAAAAAGTTTGCTTGCAGTTTAATTTACATTTTCTTTTTAAACAGGTTGATGCTCATGTTGGGGGTGTGAATGACTTGGCATTTGCTCATCCAAACAAACAGCTGTGTATTGTGACTTGTGGGGATGATAAGTTGATAAAGGTTCACAAAGTTTACTCGTTGCAATTTTTGTATTGTGCGAAAATTATCACTTTTTTCTGATTAAACTCTTTATAGGTATGGGATTTAAATGGACGCAAACTGTTCACCTTTGAGGGGCACGAGGCACCTGTATATTCCATCTGTCCCCATCACAAAGAGAGCATTCAGGTAAAAAGTAGACATCGTTATGGAGGCATCTATAATATTTAATGTTTATACTTTGGAACGTTTTCTGCTGTATACCGCTTGCTATAATTTTATCCTTAGTCTATTTCAGTTTTACGATATGTGTAGTTATTTTGCATTAAACATATGAACTTATAAAAAGCATCTTTCATTTATTGCAGTCTTAAAAAATTACAGCCCTTTTTCTATTACACGCATATATTGGCCCCATTGGATGAGAATATGTATTGATTTAACTTCTTGCAATTTGTATATATGTACACATATATACTCTCTAAATGTTGATTATGTAATTTTGCAGTTCATATTTTCAACTGCCATTGATGGGAAAATAAAGGCATGGTTATACGACAACATGGGTTCTAGGGTTGACTATGATGCTCCTGGCCACTGGTGCACTACAATGCTTTATAGTGCTGATGGAACTAGGTAAGCTGGATCTTGATGAGGGTATATATTCCTCCAAGTGTGATGCTCAATGGATACCTATGATGTATTATATTGAAGTTTCCTATGATGTCTTTCAAATTTATTTCTCCATCTTTCTCCAGGTTATTTTCTTGTGGGACAAGTGAAGATGGAGAGTCTTTCCTTGTTGAATGGAATGAAAGCGAAGGAGCCATCAAGAGAACATACAATGGGTTTAGAAAAAAATCTGCTGGTGTTGTGCAGTTCGACACTACCCAAAACCGCTTTTTGGCTGCAGGTGAAGATGGTCAAGTTAAGTTTTGGGACATGGACAATGTTAATCTTGTTATAAGCACTGATGCCAATGGTGGATTACAGGTTGGTATATATGGTTAATTAATTTTATGTCTTGTGGAATATGACACTCAATAAAATATCCTGTGCATATGAATTTGTTTAGAGCCTTCCACGCTTGAGATTCAACAAGGAAGGAAATATTCTGGCGGTTACTACCGTGGACAATGGATTCAAGATACTTGCTAATGCTTCTGGCCTTAGATCTTTAAGAACTATTGAAACTCCCGGATTTGAAACATTGAGGTCATCCCTTGAATCAAATGCAATTAAGGTAGTGATACAGTTTATTTTTTGCTTGAACACCGATGTTTAGATCTAAATATGTACGTGTTACCGTCTACTTTATTTGTGCCATGTAGGTATCTGGTTCTTCTACTGTTAATGTTAGTCCTGTCAACTGTAAAGTGGAGAGAAGCTCCCCTGTCAGGCCTTCTCCAATTCTTGTATGAATCTAACCCTGTGAATTTAATAATCATTAATTCATTATTATAATGTTAGAACAATGACATTGATAGTTGTTTCATTTCAGTACACACACTCTAGCATGTGGGCTATAGTTTAGTATTTTTATTCTTATAGTATGCTCAAATCAACAACAATACATTACCCATGTAAGCAATGGAGGACCACCTTTTGGATCTATTACTTGACACTTTTTGAAAAACATGTTCTATTTTTGTGGTACCATTAGATCCAAAAGGCATACGCCAATCTGTTTTACTTATAATTTGGCTATTGTATTCCTCTGGAATAAATTAGCCAATTGTTATTTATACCTTCTCTAAGTTGCATGTATTGGGAATTATTTACTGCATCTTAATACTTGTTTGCACAAGTATTGATTTTGGCCTTTTCAATAAAGAATGGAGTTGATCCCATGGGCCGAAGTGTGGAGAAACCAAGAGCTGTGGAAGATGTAGTAGATAGAGCTACTAAACCATGGCAACTATCTGAAATTCTGGATCCTGTCCAATGTCGATCAGTTACCATGCCTGAAAGCACAGATTCATCCAGCAAGGTGTGTTACCATTTCTTTGTATGAGATTGCCATTATTCTATGGCTAACTGTGTTCTGTACACTGTTTTAATAATCTGATCCATGCATAGGTTGTTAGACTTTTATATACAAACTCTGGCGTTGGTATTTTAGCACTTGGTTCAAATGGTACCCAGAAGCTTTGGAAATGGGCTCGCAATGAACAGAATCCTACTGGGAAGGTAGTCTTAAGCAATAATTAATTTGCATTTTTTTCCCTTCAGTTTTTTGTTTTCTCTGTTCTTTCCGTTTGTTTGTTCCTTTCACTAGAGAACATGAATTCTGATGTTAATATGATTACAGGCTACAGCCAATGTTGTTCCACAGCATTGGCAACCCAACAGTGGTCTCCTTATGACTAATGATATATCGGGTGTCAACCTTGAAGAAGCAGTCCCTTGCATTGCACTCTCAAAAAATGACTCGTACGTTTTGTCTGCTTGTGGTGGAAAGGTTTCCCTATTTAACATGATGACATTCAAGGTGTGTGTCCTCCGGATGTACAATTCCTATATTCCATTCATTTGTTTAGTTTACCGATTACTTCACTTTTTTAATAGGTAATGACAACATTCATGCCACCACCTCCTGCTTCTACCTTCCTAGCTTTCCATCCCCAGGATAACAACATTATCGCCATTGGGATGGAGGATTCAACCATTCATATATATAATGTCAGAGTGGATGAGGTGATTACTATCTTTGACTAGTTTTCTTGTTTTGATACTTACACTATTATTTCTAATAATCTCACGCCACTCTTTTCCCTTTTTGGTGTATGTTCCAGGTGAAATCAAAATTGAAGGGTCACCAGAAGCGTATTACTGGTTTAGCTTTTTCAACCAATCTTAACATACTGGTTTCATCTGGTGCTGATGCTCAAGTAAGCCTTTTAACTGTTTGCCACTCATACAACATTCAACGTGGCACGGAAAACCTTTCAAAGTGGATTTCTCGTGCAAGTATTTTGCTGGCTGGCTACACTTAATAACTTTGGTTTTTTTTTTTTTTTTTTTTTTTTTTTTTTTTTTGGGGTTTTTTTTTTTTTTTTTTTTTTTTTTTTTTTTTTTTTTTTTTTTTCTTTTTTTTTTTTTTTTTTTTTTTTTTTTTTTGTTTT
>Ga0099825_1003067_pt1 | contig 22294 bp, 8 predicted proteins | sample SiratroredBW_FD_76838 | JGI IMG/M metagenome (GOLD analysis project Ga0099825, IMG submission 76838) | Root nodule microbial communities of legume samples collected from California, USA - Siratro red BW | ecosystem: Host-associated > Plants > Roots > Nodule | place: USA: California | collected... | reverse complement strand
TATACGCATAAATCCATGTGTTAGTGTATGCTTGATGAATGTTTAAGATGAATGAATTACATACAATAATAATATAATAATAATGTGATGAATAAAAATGTAACTAAATATTATATATATATATTCTTACCTTTCTTTCAATAGTTTTATCATTTATTATTTCAATGAAGTTAAACCTGAAAATAAAAGAATAAAAGAATAGTTTTATTTTATTATCTAATAGTTCTATTTATATATATATAGAGAGAGAGTTTTTATTAAAGTGTATATAAATTTATTTTTAAATAGTAGCATTAGAGGTATAACCAGATTAATTTATAAATTCGTCCAAAATGCACTAGGAATGCATGTCGATTATGTAAGCTCGTTGTATTTATTTGATATGATAAAGTTAAGGGTTAGAATACGAACCAATTTATTCATCCTTGAAAAAATACAAGATAGATTTGACAGCTCGTAAAACCCGCCTCAATATATATGATCATAACGTGGTTATATAAAATGAACATTGATAACAAATATCACCACTTTAAGACACAATCAGTACAAACTAAAGTACAATTCTATTCATCCCACCATTATATATATTTTTAAATTATTCATTATTCTTTATAAATTTTTGTTTGTTAAATATAAATAAATAATTTTACATTTTTATACCATAATAATGTATGATAGTTAAAAAACATATTTTGTCTCGGCGTAATAGATGATACAGACGCTAATGATTATTTTAGCCGCAATATTTTGAGCAGTATTACTTGAAGAGAAAGAAACATCTTTATCAATCTTTGTCCCAGAAGCTCAGGTGTTTCAATATTAATAAGCTTAACCTAATTGTGTTTTAGTTAATAAATTATGATTAAAGTTTTGCACAATCCAATAACTATCATGATCATTTTGTGTTAGAAAGATATTTACAACTACTGTGGCATGATATTTCCCACATTTTATACTACATACGTATTTTTTAACTAACATACAAAAGAAATGAAGTATGAGATAGAAAATTTCTCCTCAAAGGTTATTAAATTATTTAACTAATAAATACAAAAAAATTAAATATTCATAAATATCAATAATTAATAATAAAATATGAAATTTAAAATAATAATTAAAAAAGGTAATAAAAATACAAAATTTAGTAAATATAATTAAAGTTATTTAAGTTTTAAGTTTTTTCTTCGATCCTTCTCAAATGAGTTAATTAAGGAAAGGTGTTATAGTATATATGGATGAGTTTAGTCAAACAATAGTATACGAATAAGATGATTATATCGTATTATTTTTTATATTTCTATATATGTTATATAATTATATACATGTATAAAAGATAAGATTAATTATACATACTTTAGATAAATATATAATGTATAAATATATAATTAATGTGGAGATGTATGACATAAACTCTTTTCGGATAATCCTTTCTAGGTGATAAATTCTAGTTGGATAAGTTTCATAGATGTATATATAGATTGAGTATCGTATTTAAGGTTTGATCATAGATGTGTGATCTTGATTGGGTGGTTACATGACCCTTGATGGATGATCTAGGGATATCTGGGATGGTATTATGTAGTGTTATCAAAATGAAACTCATGTTAATAGATTATATAGACTTCAATGTTATTTAGTCATGTAGACATTATTTGAGGTGGTAAAAAATTGATAGAGATTTACAATTAGCTTGGTAGTAGACATACATTTGACTTAGTAGTAAATGTTTTGTGTCATCTACACATTGAAAAAATATGTCAATTAAAATCTGGTAGGTTAAGGATATATTAGCTGTTTAGTCTCTGATAGAACTTGTTTATCAGAGTTTTAGAATCTTCATGAATGTCTTGCATTTGATTATGATATGATGTATGACTAAATGTGAATTTATTTGCATTCATATGTATAATTTAGATATATACATTATTATATGATTATGACAATAATGTTTATGTAAATATATATTTTTATCTTAATTAACTCTTGCATGTGTATTATATATTACTATTAGGACTGTATTTAGTATAGGAGTAAATTTTTTACAAGTGACAACCATATAGTAAATATTGTAATAAAAGTTTGTTTATGTATTATAGAACATAAGAGTCCAGGACATCTCCATACATGCATGTATAGATATCTTTATACATACATGTGTAGTACACATAATATATTTAGTCTTAATTTATAGTTTCACAACTATAATTGAGTAATATGATAATTAATTATTTTTTCATGTGTTACACTTTTCCTATTTTTACATTTTTTAAAATCATTTTTAGTTATAATGATTTTTTTTTAATTTTTACTTTTCAAATAATGAAATTAAGGCAACTAACAAATTTTAGGATAATGATTGAAAACAACCTACAACAATTCAATCTGTTTAATATTACTTTGAACGTTGTTTATAAAAAAAAATCAAAATTTTAGACAATTAAGACATATTTAGTCTATTTTATCTTTGACTTCTTTTATTTCATATTGTCATTAAATATCATGAATATTTAAAAAAAGTGTCTTGATAAAAAATTCATAATCTTAAAAAACTTATCATAAAATATTTTTAAAATTGACCTAAAATTTAAATTTATTTATTTTTTAAATGTTTTGTTGAGATAAATTATTTAAATATATTGAATTTTATTTTCTTAAAATATTTAAATTGTCAAAAATGTAAAAGGATATTTGCAAAAAATATAAAAAGATGTTAATATTAAAAAATATTTAATAGTAAAAAAAATTCAAATATGTTTTTGAGTTGATATTGGTTGAGACAATTTTCCAAGCAGAGTTTGCCAAAATCTTTCTGACTGTAATCAATAGATTTTTCATTGACGTCGACCAATATTACTTTTTTATGTCTAAATTATTTTTGCTGCAATATCAATTGGTCAATGTTGCTTTATGGAGGTAACTGTTTTGACCTATTTTTTACTGAAGTTAGCAGAAAATTTTCCTGTATTGATATTTAAAAAAAAAAAAATCCTAGTTAAGGGCTGATTAAAAATTTCCTAAATTTAGAAAAAAAGCTTGATTAATTTTGTGCAAACAAACAAAAAAATACATAATCCCAAGAGACATCAACTTAAAAAATTGGTTAATATTAGCTTCAAAATAGTCCACAAGTTGTGACTAACAAAGGAAAATAATCTTAACCTACTTTACCATAAAATAACATCAATAACGTGAACTAAAATATAAATTATATCAAAGTCTATTAAAAAATTTTACTCACATCACTACAAATATCGATATTTATTTTGACTTATATGGATGAAAAGAAAATGTTACTTACTTGTTTGACATTAACCAAAACATACTGTTAATCTTGGCTAATAAAATTTTAATTAATGTTATTAGGAAATTACGTGAGACTATACTAATGAAAAAGAGCCTTCTACACATAGTTAAAAACAACAATCATACTTATTTTAGTTTAAAAGAAACCTCACTAACATTGACAAAAATTGATATTGAATAAACCACGATTGGACTTCAGCTAGAATGATTATATCTCAAGTGAGAACAAACCTAAATCATTCAAGTTGAGATGAAATTGAACTAAAAAGAAAATTACACAAGAAATGGAGAATTAAAAATTGTAGTTTTAAATAGATTATGAAATTCTATAATTTCAACTAATTGAATTATTATGATAAACTTATATAATTTTAATTTTTTCCTAAATTTCTTATCCAAAAACGTATTTTATTATTCAATTCAATTTCTTTTATAAGAATCAATTACTTGAGAGAAAATTTCTTTATGGAGAGAAGTGACATTCATTATCAATTCCTTTGAGATTTTTGTTAAGGAAGGTATTTATTTTCTATTTTTCTCCGAAGCCTGTCTGAGCCTGCAACAATTGTTTGTCTAAACCAGAATAAAATAATAGCGAAATCCTGAAAACACAAAGCTATCACTATAAAGATTGAAGCCTCTCTCCTCCTTCTTCCATCATAGCAATAACCATGGCCACGATGCTTGGGAGTGAAAAAGACCCTCCACAACCACCTTCACGTGGCTTTCTGGACACAGTTCAAGAAATCACCAGAATCTATAGGTCACTGCCACCTCCACCTTCCATTGAAGAGGTGGAAGCTGCCACGTCCACTGTGGATACCCTCAACAACGAGGAACAAACCAAACTCCACGAAATCTCTGTGCAACAACCTCCTCACGATGTTCCTGAGAACCTCTTCTCTGTCCTGCAGCAACTCAAGAAGACCATGGTACTTTTCCACACCCAGCAACAGAGGAGAGAGGCTCTTCAACTTCTTGAGCTCGAAAAGATGTTTCAAACCTTCGGTGATCTCATTCAGAGGGCTTCTGAATTGGTCTCTGTAGATACCCAGAAGCAGAACCTTCCCACTATACCTGAAGAACTCGTTGTGATCACTGACCCAACTGAAACTTTGGTCAAGGAAGAAGAAGAATCACAGAAGAATGATTTCCAAGTGATACAGCCTTCCTTGTTTAAAGGTTAGTATTATGGGAAGTCAATTTCATATTTACTTGTTGGTTTTGTTTTAGTGATTATGTTTCTTTCATCTAATTATTATTCATGGATTATGGTTAAGATTTGAAACATCCTTTTGTTTTTCTCTCTTATGTAAAGGATAGAAAAACAAACTATAAATGGTTTTGTTTTACTTTTGGATCAAACTTATATATTCCCTTGTCTTAAAATACTGTAGTTGGTTCATAGTTGCTTTATTACTTTGAGAAAATTATCAATTAGTTAGTTCGCTAGGCTACTTGTCTTGCTAGAAGTCTTAAATTTTGGTCACAGTCATGGCTTGTTCCAATCCTTGATATTGTGAAAATTTATAGGCAAGTATTGCTGATGTGCATTGCAGTCACAGAGACCCTAAAAACCTTTATGTTGCAGCTGAAATTGTGGTCGTGGACTGTTTTACAAAACCTTGACTTGCCATAGTGTTCTTCCTTTTGTAGGGGATGGAAGCACTGAGAAACTAAGTCTAATGAAAGTTGCTACTGTTATTGAAAGTTGTTCTGGTAGTGGAGCTACAACCCTTGAACTTAGAGGGAAGTTGGTGGATCAGATGGAATGGTTGCCGGTCTCAATTGGGAAATTATCTGATGTAACTGAAATGGACCTATCTGAAAACAGAATCATGGCTCTTCCTACAACCATTGTGGGTCTCAAGGCCTTAACAAAGCTTGATCTTCACTCAAACCAACTTATAAACCTTCCCCATTCATTTGGTGAACTGATAAACCTTGTTGATCTTGACCTCCACGCCAACAGATTGAAATCACTTCCTGCCACTTTCGGAAACTTGTCTAACCTCATTGATCTAGACTTGAGCTTAAATGGGTTCACAAATTTACCAGAGACAATTGGGAATTTGAACAGCTTGAAGAGACTGAATGTTGAGACCAACGAGCTTGAGGAACTGCCTCACACAATTGGAAATTTCTCATCACTGTCTGCTCTCAAGTTAGGCTTCAATCAGCTCAAGGCCCTACCTGAGGCAATTGGGAAGCTTGAATGGTTGGAGATTCTCACTTTGAACTATAATAGAGTTAAGAGGCTGCCTTCCACAGTGGGGAATCTATGCAATTTGAAGGAACTTGATATCAGCTTTAATGAACTCGAATTTGTACCAGAAAACTTGTGTTTTGCAACTAATTTGAAGAAATTAAACTTGGGAAAGAACTTTGCGGACCTGAGAGCCTTGCCAACATCAATTGGAAATCTTGAAATGCTTGAAGAGTTAGATATAAGTGATAATCAAATAAAATCTTTGCCAGAGTCTTTCAGGTTCTTGTCCAAGTTGAGAGTTTTTCGAGCTGATGAGACCCCCCTAGAGGTGCCACCCAGAGAATTGGTCAAGTTGGGTGCTCAGGTAAACCTTTTGAGGTGCAGTATAACTTTGACTTGTTCCTATTTTGTCACCTTTTCTATTTACTTAACGCTTTGCTCATTGTTGTTCACCAGGAAGTTGTGCAGTATATGGCTGATTTTGTCACCAAAAGGGACGCAAAATTTGTGCCATCAAAGAAGCAAAAGAAGGGGTTTTGGTTCTGGTTTCTCTCCATATTTTGTTCGAAGCTTGAATGATGATCGGACAAAATCTATGCTAATTTATGTTTCTTGTGGTGGTATTTTGTCTGTCCTTTGCATATGATTGAAACACTTTTTCCTAATACAAAGTAATCTGCAATCTTTATTTGCCTTGTAAACTATTGTTTATAATTTTAATTTTCTGCAAATATTGTGTATACTAGCAGTTTTTTTAACTGAAATAAAAGATATGACAATCCACTGGATTTTTTACCTGTCTGTTATCTGTGGTCAGTTACATTTCTATCAGCAGCTGCAAACAAATCCATCCATTGGAAACTGCTGTAAGCATGTCTTATTTTCAACGCTTTGAATTTCATGAGAAAATAGATAAGAATTAATAGCGTAAACCTTTTTCTTTCTCTAAAATTAAAGAATGTGTCAAATCAGAAGCCAGTCATAAATCAATATCCTTAATCCAATCTCATATGGTTGTGCATACTACAGATGAGCATCTTTGGTCTGCATATGAATATTTCTTTTTTCAATTTTTAATGTAATAATCTATTGCTAGCTTCAACAACAGTTGACTTTGTTAAATATGTAACTACTGTTTGAATACATGAAGAAATGTTTATTGTTAATACCATGGGCTTAAACTCTGGTATTAATAGTGTGGTCACATTAAGAAAAGTCTTCACTCTGGGCTGCTTTAAAATATTCTTGATACTAAAATAAATAACCTGATTAAACTATCTCTAATTTAGGAATTATTTTATTTCGTGTGAATGTTGTGTCAAATTACTAGATATGCCTTAAATTTACAAAATTAACATAGTCTAGAACAGTTAATTTCACTGAAAACAATGCACGGATGAAGTTATTCATTTTTAAGCTTCTTGTCTATTGGCTTAATATTTCTATGGGCTTTTTTTTGGCGTGTTCCATTAATTTATGTATTTATAATTTAATGTTTATTTTTGAAATTACGTAGCTATACACAGTACTTTTTCGTCTTCTAACACGTGTTTCATGAGTTTATCTATTAATTTAAGTCAAAACTTTCCTCAAGTAAATAATTAATAGTACCATAACATATTTATAAATCATCATGAAACTAATATTCTGTCAATTAAATTAAGTTTCTCTTTCTAAAAAGGAAAAATCTTAATTTTTAAGGATAACTTTGTTTGAATTAAAAAAAAAAAAGGAAACAGTGCAATTAAGTCTAATAGCAAATGTTAATCTTTTATAACATGGTGAAATTAAGGTTGAGACGCTTACTTAGGATAAGTTACTTTAAAGGTTATAAAAAATAAAATAAAAGTTTGTAAAGAGGAAGTTGATTGCTACCATTGGAACCATTTTACACTCTAAACTTTTTTCATTCTTTCATATAAGCCTAGTGATTCTGTTTCAATCATTGTTCTTAGTTTTAAACTTGTGAACTAACTGGACGGACTAACTGATGATGGGTCTCATGGATACTAAACAAAATGTGTTCAAAATGCATCATTGTTATCATTATCAAGCATACAATGGTCAACGGTTCACACATTTTTATCATGGATCATGCAAATGAGCAACATTTAAGTATTTGAAAGCTTACTTGTTGAGGTTCACACCAATACACGGAGAGGTTTTTAACACAGCATCACCAAAACAAGTCCAACAACAACTTTTTTCAACACATGACCACCAATGAAATAACCACCATACACAACAACGCCTTAAGGAATTTCTACATACACAATGAAAAAAAAGCAAGGGAAACACTGCATTACCAAAACAAGTTCAACAACAACTTTCTTTGACCACAACGAAACAACCACCGTATATATTAAGAATATAGTTATTTACATACATATCATTGTCTTCATACACCATTTAAGAAATTGGGTATTATTTATACTTTTATCCATTCATTGTGAGACTTTTATGTTAAAATAAAAATAGATTCTAATAGTACAAGCTCGAGTTTATTTATCATTCTTATCCTAACAAGGTTTATCAGAAATTAAATAGACTTAAAGTTCACTTTTTAAGATATTAGAGGTCCTACTTATATATGTTTTAATGAGAAGATCTTATAAAAAACTAAACTTAAATTTATAATCCTAAGTATGATCTTGTATTGGAGGGTTGAAAAATCTCTCATTACATAACTCTCATTCTCTCTTGTAGTCACCAACACCACCCAAACCCTTTTTCTCACTTAACTTTCCTCTAATTATTTCGAGATTTTGCAATTCAAATCATTTGGTCTCCAAATCTCAACTTGTAAATTTTTTTTACACATTGCTTCTTCTTCATGTTTACAAAATAACATTTAATCTTCTTTCCATCATCAATACTTTGTTCAAATCAACACAAATCTCACCAAACTCACCAAAAGAAATCAACAAAACAAGAAAGCCCTAAGCAACCAACAACTAAACCCTTCAAACGCGAAAGAAAACACAAGTTAACATATCCCTCCTAATCACTGAAAAGCTAAAGTCTCACTTGTGTCCAACTCAGAACCACCCTCATTTCCACTAACAAACTCATTTCTAATTCACCAAACTTGTTTAAAAGATTACCATTTTGCTTCTCAAACACCATATACAAAATTGTGTGATTGACTATACACATTACTCCTATATATGTATAAACTTGTTCAAAAGATTATCATTTTGCCTGTGAAATTATAATTCCCCTTCACTCCACACACAAGGACTAAAGCACGTAGTAATTATATCAAACAAGAATGAGGCAAGAGTCGGACCCACATAAGAGAATGACACCACTTTTAATCAAAAATCTTAAGGCATTAGGTTTGTGGATCTTCTTTCTTATATGCTGCTTAACTTTTTCTGTTCTACTCAATGTGGGACTTAGACTCACATTGGATACCTAACAATCATCATAATGAGACACTTGAGTTGATCACCATGACTAACCATTAGTTCTAATACCACTTGCTAGAAAAATTCAAGGGGGGAAATACTAGGGAGATCAAACAAGAACGAGACAAGAGTCAGACCTACACAAAGAAATGACATCACCTTCAACCTAAAACCTTAAGACATTAGGTTTGACGGTCTTGTTTCTTATATGTTGATCAACTTTCTTATTTCTACTCAATGTAGGATTTAGAGTCACACTTAGATACCTAACAAACTATTAGATTGTGTTTTTAGAAATGATTACTCGATTAAATAAAGTATTAAATGAAAAGATTGATGATTTTGAAATAAAAGATAAGACTTTGTTAAAAATAGTTTCACTTAAATAATGATCTATATCTATTTATTTGTTTTATTATTAATTAAGAAATAATTCATTAAGAGAGTTTATATTTAGAGACTTATTTATAAGAAAATTTTATTTAATGAAGTATCAACCATTGCTCATGACTTATTAAGAGAATTTAAATTCAAAGACTTATTTATACAAAATTTTTATTTAATGACCTATCAATCATGACCATTTTGAGTATGTAATATTTAAGTTCCATTTGTTTTTGCGATTTCAGTTCCCAAATTTTCTAAATTCTGTAATTTTAGTTTACTATACTGGGCCCGAAGTGTGGGCTGATCATTTGGGCCTGTGTGAAAGCGAAATAAAAGTAAACGGAAAAAAGCGTAGTTGCGCTAGATTCTTGAACTTGATGGTTTCACTCAGTTTAACGTCACAACTTCATCGTCCTCCTCGTACTCACGCGCTCTGCAACCTTAACCTAAAGTAAACAACCTCCTTTGTTGCCACCTATTTCTCTCCATTCACATATTTTTTTATACTCGTTTTTGTTGTTCGCTTATAAAATTTGCTCGCTGATTCGAATCTTAACGATTGTGGCTATTGTAATTGATAATATACTATGTTCATCCTAGCAATTTTGATTTCTGAATTCATCACAAATTCACAGTCTCTCCTATTTTATTTTTCTTTTTGGTAAACTTTCGTTTATTTGTAACCTATTCAATTAATTTCAAATGTGGTTGCTTAAGTTTGTTCAACAACTGAATGAGTGTGAGCAAGATTGAGTCTATTTTTATTTGTTCTAAATCCTGATATTCTGAGTGGTAGTTAATTTAATTACTGATGCATTTCATTCTTCCGTGTTGAAGATGATCTCACATGCGGTGATAAAAGTGTTAAGTAACTTGCTGCAGTGAATACTTAAACATGAACTTTTGTTGCAGTGCGCTGTGACTGTGACGGTGGAGAAAGTTCGTTGAGCACACGTAACAATGGCTGATGCAGTTGGCGTGCCTGAGCCAGAGGCACCAATGTTTTCCGGCAACAGTGTCTGTCCAAGGTTGGATGTCTATGTTTGGGACATGGATGAGACGCTTGTACTACTCAACTCCTTGCTGAAATCATCATATGCAGAGGCTTTTAACGGTCTGAAGGATGTGCAGAAGGGAGTTGAAATCGGGAGGATGTGGGAAAATCTCATTTTACAAACATGTGATGATTATTTCTTCTATGAACAAGTAAAATTTGGGTTATGTGTTGAAATTGCCATGGATCGTTTTGCTTGTGGAATGTCATTGATTGATTTGGGGTTTCTATGCTGCAGATTGAAAATTACAATAAGCCATTTCTTGATGCTCTGGCCCAATATGATGATGGGAGGGACTTATCTGATTATGACTTCAACCAAGATGAATTAGGTTCCCCTCATGACGATGCCAACAAAAAAAAACTTGCATATAGGCATCGAGTCATTGGCCAAAAGTACATACAGGTTAAACTTCTGGAGCATTATTATTTCTGTATTTAACTTTTAAAACTCAGTACTATTGTATGGAATTTTATGTGTTATAATATTGTTGCATATTTATTGATGCTTCTTGAAGTTAATGTATATTATTGATGTATGTATCTATGACAATACTTTCCGTTGTATTTTCAATTTTTTCATGATGAAATGGTTCAGTTATGAAGCCATAGCATTGTGTTGATTTTATGGACCTTGTCTATAAATAATAGTTTCCACAACACATTATAAATTGCTGTAAGATTAAAGAGAGATAGCTTGAGTTCACTTTTTTATATGCGTATGTTATGGTTTGCTGTTGTCTATAAATGCATAATTGTAATGAGTTTTTGAACCTTATGGAACTTGTCTCAAAGTGCATACATGTTTAAATAAAAGTTATAAAACAGTTTCTGGAGCAATTTTGGTAGTCTTACATTCAACACAAAAGGTTTCGATAGGCCATTAGCATGTGATAAGGAGGAGGGTAAATAGGGAGGGGGCCCAGTGGTAGCAAGGGCCTGATGTTTATGGGAGGAAAAAGAAAAAATAACAGTAAGAGAGGGGAAAGAAATGGAAAATTCAGTTAGCAGATAGGAAAACGGTTCATTACCAAATTGTGATGGGTAGCTTGTGGTGTGGGAAGGAGGAGATTCCGGAATCAGGATTAGTTAGAGGAAGGGAGGGAGAGAGAAGGGTTGGACAGAAGATAGTTTAAGGTCTTGTTGCGTCTATGTTTGGTAGGTGGTTTGGCTATGCTATATAGGTTCTGTTCGGATGAACTTTTCTATAAACATATATAAGAGAAGAAAATAAGAAGGTAAGTTTTTCTTTTAAGTTAAATCAACTTATAAACTTTAACCTTTTTACTAGATCTCTCTAATTTCTCTAAAGGTTGAAGTGATAAGTTAATTTTAGTTTATAGAAAAAACTTAATGCATTTTACCTTCATATTTTCTTCTAAGTGCTTATAGAGAAAACTTTTTCAAACAAAAGTGATAGTGACAATGACATCTCCTTTCTTTTTGTTGAGTATTCAGTTTATCAGAGGATTTTTACTCAGCTGTAAAGTGCTTTGCTCCCTAATTTCTGAATTAGTATTATTCGATATATTTTGTTTCTATCGGTTTTTGAGTCAGATATTTTCTGATTTTTGTGATGATTATTCTGAAAGTCCGTTGTAAAACTTTCATCTGACTTGCTTTTTTAACATTACTTATTTATTGCCGGGTTTTGGATTGTATGTGTACCTATTACTTTCCCAATATTCCATAGTTTGTGTTTTAGATATATAATAGTTTGGCCATTGATAATTAACTCCGTTTCCATAAATTTGTGTCTATGATGATATATTTATGTATTCTTGTAGTCTCAATCTCACATTTTATCTTGGAAAATTATATCTTGGCATGTGGGCACCACTTGACAACTAGTGAGAGACAGATGTTTTTATATTCAAAATGCATGGCAATGGGTTGTGTGGAAAGAAAATACCACAATAAATTTTTTCAATTAAAATATTATAGTTGTAAAGTGGTTTTAGTTGTCAATATATTAGAACATGTGAAAACATAAAAAATACAGAAGAAGAGAGGGTTGAATTGTAAATTTAAAACTTTTGAAAATTTTTGCAAATAAACGTTTGATCACAACATTTAGACAACGTTTTAACTTGACATATGCAATGTCAAATAGTTTTTGTAAGAATTGCGTCTAATGATGATCGTTAGATGCAACTTCAAGAAGTTGACAGACATACTTTCAAAATCTCTTTCTAAATTCGTTTAAGTAAAACCCTCCTTCTTTGATTAGATTTAGATAAATAACAAGCATTTTAAAAAGATAAGAGTTGAAAGAGATCACAAGGTAGCTTTATACTGCTTCGGTTGAAAACCCAGACTATGTTAGTTCTTGATCAACATGATCAAGTTCTATTGGCAAGCTAATGAAACAAGATACAAGACAAATATTCTTTAGACCCCAACCACTCCTGGCTAAACACAAAGTATTATTTGGACCAATGCCCTTCCTGGTAGGACTGACCATGTATTCTTTGAAACACAGCCACTCCTGACTAAGACTGGGTATTTTTTAGAACACAGTCACTCCTAGTTAAGATCGAGTATTCTTTGGAACACAACCACTCCTAACTAACATTGAGTATTCTTTGGAATACAGTCACTCCTAGTTAAACATCGGAGTATTCTTTGGACACACAATCACTCCTGGCTAAACATTGAGTATTCTTTAGACCTAATCACTCCTGACTAAACACTTTGTTTACATAAAGGGTAATGATCACATATTTGCTAACTAAAAGAGGGTAACGTCTTAAGACGGATACAAGATGATGAACACTCTTTTAAGTTGTTAAATGAATATAACAGTGTTCTTGCTCACAAACTGAAAACTTAAGGATTGCTTAAGATTATAAGAGCTTTGTTATCGTTCTCGTTATAGGAGTTTCGTCAATATCATCAGTGTTTCTTCTTTAAAGAAGTTTTCTTTATAGAGATGTTGAGAAGAAAAGAATTGTTGCTAATCTTTTAAAAGTCATTGTGAGATCTTGCACATTCTTCTTCTTCGTCTTGTGTCTATCCACATTCAAGCTCGTAGTTGGACTAAATGCTCTTCATGTAGCATGAAATGCATATAATTTCTCTACGCTACTTTTTGATGCATGACATGACTTATTAGGCTTTGCTATAGCTTCTTCCCAAACTTGAGTAAAGCATAGAGCCTGATGCAACTGACTGTCTTTGCAGGACTGACATTCCGTCTTTTTAGATAATTTGTTTGCGTAGTACCTTTAGGCACATTCTTTATGAGATTTTTTATGTAGACTCTTAAATGCGAAATCCTCTTATAAGACGTGAGGAGACAAACATTCTTTGCAAGCATAGAATAAGCATTCGATGTTTATTATGAATGCTTTAGACTATGTGTACTTATTGTTTATCCAAGCAAAAACTTGTGAGATGAGGTATATAGGCAAAACGTTATGTATCTGTTTGGCCAAATAAAACTATATAAGCAAAGCCAGATGAAACAACACTTGCATCTCATGAGACCTGATGTTTATAAAATCATATTTTATATTTTGTTGTTAAACACATCAAAATCAAATGTAGGGTTTGTTGAACTTCGCTCTTCTTTTTATCTCCTATTAAAAATAGTAAAATGTCAAATAGTAAGACGCAGCAAGCTGAGTGCGTCATCTTTAAAGAATTGCTTGTGGATTAATGTTGAAGGCAAACGACAAGGCTACACAACTGTAGACACCTGCTTTCTGCAACTTTTTTGTTAATAAATATTTACATTCCTATGGTAACAGATCAATAGTTGTAAAATGTAACTGAAACAGGCTTTCAAATTTCAAAAAATCAGTGCTCATAATGTAAAACTGGGATTATTGTTTAGAAACAACTCCATCAGTTTTTAGTTTATTGGTGAGAGATGCTGCTTTTTTTTATCTAATGGCTGAAGCTTTGTAGGCATCATGAAGTGAGAATCTGAGTTAGAGACTTGAAGTTGGAATGTTACCAAATAAGTTGTTGCTTACTTTATTTGTTAGCTTTTCCATTGGTAGCTTAACATTAGGATAAACTTGACCTTTTCTTGTTTGGTTTCAGGGTTTACAGAATATTTTAGATCAAGAGACAATAAAGCACTGGGGTGAATTGTATGATAAAACTGATGAATACACTGATAGGTGGCTTTCATCAGGTATGTTTCGATGCCTCAATGATATTATCTTTTGTTCACGACCTGTATTACTGATATCTTTCGTGTTTAATATATTGTAGCAAGAACCTTTTTGAAGGAGTGTTCCGGTGAAGATGAAGATGCAGTTTCTTCAATGGCTTCTTCTAATACCAGCTCTAACTCAACTAATGTAAAGCATGTTAATGTTTTAGTGACCTCTGGATCGTTAATTCCCTCACTTGTGAAATGCCTGCTCTTTCGACTGGACGGCATGATAAGCCATGGAAACGGTGAGTAATGTATCTCTTCTGGCTACTGTGAACTCACATAATTGATTTTTTCATGCCATCTTTCTGAAAGCTCAAAGCTAACAGTCATGTTATCATGAACCTTTTTGAAACCCTAAACTAATAGTCGTTTCAGTAACCAGAGTTTAATCCTGATCCATTTTAATTATTTATGTTGCATTTCAGTTTATAGCTCATGGGAAGTGGGGAAAATTCAATGTTTCCGATGGATCAAGGAGCGTTTCAACCATCCTAATGTTCGCTTTTGTGTATTTGGAGATGGATGGGAAGAGTGTGAAGCTGCAGAAATCATGAAATGGCCATTTGTTAAGATTGATCCACGGCCAGGAAAACTTCACAGGTTCCCTGGTCTTACTTTGACAACAGTCGGCCACTACTTTTCTGTGGTGTATGGAAGGCCAAACAATGAGGATGAAGATGGTTGATCATTTTTCTGGTATTCATGTCTGTACCAATAATATAAAATGAATGCAGCAGCATAACCAGCAATTGTGTTACCAAGGGTATGCATTGCTTCCGGGAGATGTCTATCAATCTCAGGTGCCAATTGCTTTTGAAGAAGTTACATTTTCTGCCATGCGTGATGATAACTTCACGATGTAGAAATGAATGTAGATCATTCACTAGTCACCAGTTGTAATGTACATAAGATGTTAAAAATTCATCTATGTGCACATTCTGTGGGGCCCTCCGCCCATTATATACGTCGTTTCTACGCTTATTTGGCAGTAGAGGAAGGCGAATTTGAAAACGCACGTGACTAACTACCACTAACCACACATGCACTGCTTATGCTACACAAAACAAATCCTTCAAAAGGCCTAAATTTTACTCCTAGAAATTCAACCTACACCCTCTTTTACTCTGGAGAGGATGATCTAGAACGTTAATATACTTTTCGGAATACTCTTTTAGAAATGAAAGATGGTGGAACTTTTTGAGGGGACGGGAAACCAATGTTAAGTTTTGTTTCAAGATGCATTGCAGATGAATTGTTGACATGAATATTTTATATGGTTGTTATGGCTGGTGCTTCGTAAAGGGCTAGCTTCTTCTTCATTTACAAGTTTAGACAATAAAGTTTGACATCACATTCACAGAGCTGTATCTGATGTGGAATGGCCGTCAACTAAAACTATATGATAAATATCTAATGTGATTTCTGTGGATTGACCAAAAGATTACAAAAATTTTTGAGGTCCTTGTCAATTATTAAATTACCGGACCCAAAATTAATCTCAAAAGGTAGGTCCTCATTTGAATTAAGTTGGCTAAATTAATCTTTTTGCATGGCTGGTGTTAAGTCCAATTTTTCCCCCGGCACGCCTGTTTTCATGTCCATTAAACAACTTGTCTTCTTGCCAGAAGATAAGTCCTAAAATGGTATTGGTATGGTATTCCTTCGGATTTGACATTCACTGTATATTGTTCTGACATTTGAGATATACACCAAATGTATCCTTTGTTGTCCTTTAGTTTGAGACAATGAATTGGTTCGAATTAAGGATAAGATCATTCGATAATCTGTGTAGATCAGGTTCAGGCTGTTCGTCCAAATGAACACTTTGTTCACTTAATCATCTACCAATTGAAGACGAATCACCACGGATTTATTTGGCCCTGCTCAATTGGAGGACCGACGAACTTTCATTATCAACTTTGGCTTGGTACGGTGACACGGACAACTTTCTTTCATGACTTTATACAATAGTATTTTTGTTTCTGCATACCTCTAGTTACTACAAAATAAGTGCGGACAAAATTTTCTTCTTTCAAATCCAAATAAACCCTTTAAATATTTACCCTCAATAATATCTAAAGATTTGTATTTTGTTTTCTTTCTTTTAGTCATACTCTTAAGTTAGCATTAAATAACTGAAAAAACTGTTCTTATTAATGACTGCAGTGGTAAATGTGGAGCTGTTCTCAATGTTTCTTTTAGAAAATTATATTAGAAAACATTTGATAGGAATGCCAATATTGCTAATTCTCAAATTGTAAAACATGATATTCCTTATCTTTGAAGACAAATTAAGATTTTAGACTTATCATTAGTGTATGGTAGATACAAAGCACGTGATATATAATGAATGATAGTGGATTTTGTTTGCAGAACAACATATTTTTATAAGGGTCCATTGCTGCATTTCCTCACACCATCAAAGGCATGACCCTTGAGGTTGTCATGAGTAATTATCGTATTCAATTGAATAGAGTGGCAATTACAACTTCTTCTGCATTGCCTATAATGTACTCAATCTTCATTGGTACCCACCAATGTAGTCTCGTCTCTCATATAATTGGATTTGGAAAGTATCTGAATTTCTTAATAAATTCTAAAAACCTGCAATGCTTCAACATAATTTATAAAGGCCCAATAAAATAATTTGTGTGGTTCAAATCTTAAACCACGCAACTTTAATTTGTACGGTCATTTTTATTGCCTTGTTTAGAGTTTGTATTAGAACACAACTTAGATAATGTTTTTTATATTTTTGTCATGGTTAAATTAATCTGTATTACAACATATAATGTTATATAATTTTAATTAAATCTTTATAACTTAAAAAGTTTATAACTGTGTCTTTTAAGGTTAGTATTGTTAATATTCGGTTAAATATTACTAACTTTATTGGATTTTGGATTAAGTTGTCATAGTTTTACATTTTAATAAAATTTAATAATTTTGAAATTTTATAACTATATCCCAAGTTAATACTATTAAACTTGTATTAAGCATTACTAATATTTTGAATTAGTAACATATTGAGGGAAAAGACATAGAATGAGAGTGGGTGAGAGGAATTTATTGGTATATTATATGAAATGCTTGCATAAAATATAAAATAAACACAATGTAATATATACCATTTGTATAATTTTTAGTGTAATCTTTTGTTTGTCAATTTTATCTTTTAATAAAAGGAATTTTTTGGTAACTACTGCACAATTACTCTCTCTAATTATAACCATCCAATTTCTCCACTTAAAATATCTAACATATTTTTTTAAATCATATTTTTCGAATTATATTTTTTTTGAAAACATATTATTTAAATTAAAAAATGTATATACACAAACTTGAAATATATTTCCACTAGTAATATCTAATGAAAATGCAACATCATTAACTAATAAGGATTTAATTATAAATTTTAAAGGTATAGAGATTGAATTAAAACAAATCAATTTTAGGACCTAATTTTGTAATGAATAATGGGGACTTACAAGTTCTAATTTCATCGAAACTTTTGATAATGATAATAAGGATATAAAGAAATTAATCTAAACTTTGTCTTTTGTATATAAATTTTTTCCAACTAACACTTCTTTTTCTTTTTCATATGTCCTTGTTAAATATGAAAATGATCAGAGTAAACATTGAAGAGATAAAATGGTTGGTATAACATAAGTGGTTGTCATTTGTATTAATTTCATGTTGTCAAGGATATAAACTCAAATTAAGATGAATATAAAAGACGGGTCAAAGTAAGCAAACCTTGACACAAATAAATGTATTAGTAAGTACACGATTATCATCTTTTAGGAAAAAAAATTAAAGTTTGTATATATTAGTAAGTACACGATTCTAGATGTATCTCTGACTCAAAATTGAGATAAAAACGTCTTGAAAAAGGAAATGTAAAAAAATATATTTAAATAAAAAATTAATTTTGATCTATTTTCGTCTTAATTTTTTCTATCTTCATAGTCAAGAGTTTCCGTAACATTAGAAGTTTTTCGCTAATTAAAGTAATGATTATATTGGACCTCTTTTAGTAATACTTTAATAATTACATTAGAAATAAAAAATAGCTAAACTTGGCAGCATGAGATAGTTTTCAATGATTTAATCTTTGAACTTCTGTGCTAAATCACGTGTCCATTAAATTGAATGACTTGGCCTTACTTTTTAAGTGCATTAACGAGTAATTAAGTGCATTTAATGATTAGTACAAAAGTTTTAATAGAGTACAACTTTTAACGTGGATTCAATTATTTAGTTTTTTTTTCTGATTATATAATTATTTCGTTCAACTAAGAGTTTCACGACTTGGTATACTCAACTTATCATGTGACCCAAACTTATCCAATATATACATATACATATATATACACATTTAGAGAGTTTTTTTTTTTCTCAAAATTTGATATTTTCTTACTATATTTATACTTTTGTTTTCATTCTCTTATACTTCTTATACTTTCATTATTCTATCCAGCCTAACTCACTTATCCTCGGCTTGATAGTTTAAAAATCTAATAAAAGAAGAAAAAAAGGTTGAGAAATATACAAGAAACTTTAAAATGTTTTGTGAATCGCTGGCAATAGAATAACGATGAATTAGAAAATGTTGAAAAACTTACATAAAATCATTTCCAAAAAAAAAAAAACAAAAATAGAAAAAAGTGGACCAAAGTGTAGTCATAAAAGCATTGTTGTTGTGACAATAAAGTTTGCTATAAAGTGATAATAAGAATTAATAATAATGGTATACGTTTTACGAAATAAAGGACAAAATCATGTATTGAAAAACACATAAATTGTTGTTTCCCTTGTTGAATATAGGTTTCTTTATTTTAGTTTTTTTTTTCATTCTATTTTTTGAAATCAAACAATAAATATTTTCGTTCTATTGATCTTTTTCTTTTTCTTTTCTTCTCTCTTTTTTTTTTCACTCTATTTTTTGAAATCAAACAATAAATATATTTTTTTCTGTATATAAACCCTTAATAGTTAGAGTTTGTTTAGATAAACAGCAGTTGTATAAGAAAATAAATTGTCCAACCCTCTGTCACAAGTTAACCGACTCTATCAATCTCCAATGAACACCAATATAAATTTCCTTTTTTTAAGCCAAGAGGTATGTTCTACTAGAACCAACTTTGTTGAAGTAGGATAAAATATTAAAAAAGAAATTGTGTTGTATTTGATCTGATCCTATTGAATGACTGAGAAGAATGTGGTACTAGTAGGTGACCTTCCAGGGCCCATGCTTACACAAAATAAAAAAATTTGTTGAAAGATATGAAAGCTCTGATGAAGATGTATTTAAGAGTTGTTGAATGAGAGGAAGTAAAGTAAAAGTGTAGAGGTGAATAATTGAGGGACAGATGTAGAACAATAATGGTAGGAATATCCAGTTAGGATGAGGGTTAGAACGCGGAGAAAATCCAACAAAACTACACCTTTGTGGTCCCTTATGCCTCTTCAATGCTTATCTCTGCTTCTTGTTTTTGCTTCTTTGTAATCTTCCCTATTCCACCCATGCTTCACTTCCCACTTTTCTCCCAACTTTTCATTCTCTCTCTATTTCTTCACAATTCAATCACCACATAATACCTTCTACTCTATTTTTCTTCACCTTGCTCAATTCTTATAATAAACATACTTTCTTCTTTTCTTATACTGTATCTACAAAGTTTGTTAGTAGTCTTGTTCCCATTTTTTAGAAGAATAAGGACACTCACTTGAACGAAGTTAATTAGCTTTAAAAAAGATTAATTTTTCATGATGTGATAAATTAGGGTTTAAAAGAGAGATGTCTGGAGATTCAAACAGTGTTTCAACTGTGGAAGAAAAGATGTCTTGGAAAACAAAAACAGAAGAACACTGACGAGGACTCTTTTTTTCTTTGTCTTTAAAGGGAAGTAGGGTGTGTATATGAGCATTCAACTGGGTTGTTAACAAATCCAATTAATGCTTCTCGTACGTGAATTAATCGAAAGCTGAGAGTGTTAAGCACTGAAAATATTAAAGAGTCTTAAAGGAGCTTAAAAGAGTGAGATGGAAGAAAGGTGAGGAAGCACTATCCAAAGTGGCTGGTCCAAAATCTCTTCTCTATTAATTGTATTGGCTTGTCCTCAGGTACACAGCCACATGGGCAAAAGGGTGGGAAAGCTGAAGGAATTGGGCCACCAGTAAGAACCCTAACATGGTTTTGATTAATCATCATGAAAGTAACAAAGCAGTGATTAGTTATGATATTGTTTGTTCTTAATACAAGAAGGGAAATGACCCTTGAGAGCTGAAGGGTTGTGACGCAAAAAAAGTTACTAGAGACAGAGGGAGGACCACAAAATTAAACAGGAATGAGGTTAAGGTGCATGCTTGTGTCCTGAACACGCAGAGGGGTAATTAGGGTTGTCCTATTGTCCAGTTTTGGCAACGTGAACGTGGCACATCATGCACCATCTAAATGAGTGTGCCAAGTTTGCATCGCTCACGTGTGTTACTGTGCCTGGCTTGCATTGCATTTGCATTACACCAATGGGGAGGCCTAAAAGAAAGAAAGATGACGAGTGAGATATAGGACCCTCCTTCAACTCACTGCTCACTTTGATCTTGATATGCCACCTACAAATGGTAGTTCATCATCAACTAAATAGTATGGTGGAAAAGTAGAGAATCAAACTTTTCCATATCTTGTTGGTGTCATCTTTTGGTTTGAGGAATATTGCCCAACTACACCTCATTTTAGAGTGTATCAGTCACAAGTCACACAAAATAATATTTCAGAATACAAATCATGTTCATTAAAATTTTAACAAATTGTATTATAAAATGTAATTTGTGTAATTTAATTAAGATATGTTAAAATAGGTTGAGATAGAGATGAATGTATAGTGGACGGTGAGGAGTTGTGAGTGTTGCGTCATGCTTACAAGTTAGAAAGTCATGAATGAGGTTGTTTTCGGATCCTTCCTCACCTTTTAACTCATGCATCCAATGGGAACTGTCTTTCTTCATTTATGACATCACAACTCACATGTATTTATTTATGAAAGAGGGAAAAGAGAAACTTTTATATACTTTTATATACTTTTATATTACCATATATGGTTAATAACCACTTCACGCATCAATGAATTTCAATAACTCTTCTTTATAAACTTAAGATTATCATAATATATCTTGTAGGAATTGATTATTTTAATAATATAAAATATAGTATATGATTGATATTTTAAATTGACATTATAAAATACAATACAACATATTATTCAGAGAAGTGGAAGAAGAATCCTTATATTTTTAAAACTGATTCATAATGTAACATTCGTTCTCTTTTCATATGAGGAGAGAAGAAGAATATTATTATTAGTATTTCAAAAATTATCACGTATTAATAATTAGTTCTATCAAATCTTGTTAGATCAATTATATTTATGTGAAAAAATACTTTATAATTAATTGTCACATATTTATCATCACGTGCATTTTATTGTTTCGTCAAACGGTACCTGTACAAATTAACATAAGTAATTTATAGTTGTATCTAAATAATTTTAACCAAATCAAATATAAACAATTAGTTCATTCGAATATGAATCTTTCTTGGAATATATTATTATTCACATAAAACTATATAAATCTTACATAGTTATCATCATATATATATATATATATATATATATATATATATATATATATATATATATATATATATATATATATATATATATATATATATTTTTTTTATATTATTTTTATTTTTA
>Ga0099825_1003066_pt1 | contig 22303 bp, 10 predicted proteins | sample SiratroredBW_FD_76838 | JGI IMG/M metagenome (GOLD analysis project Ga0099825, IMG submission 76838) | Root nodule microbial communities of legume samples collected from California, USA - Siratro red BW | ecosystem: Host-associated > Plants > Roots > Nodule | place: USA: California | collected... | reverse complement strand
TATATATATATATAACCATCTCAAGAAAGATTCAATGATTTTTTTCCTATTTTAAATATCTAAAGTTACTAAAGCACTCATACTTTAACCAAATGACCTGAAAATGATATATCGAAAATATTGTATCATGTACAATATAATCTCTTTAAATAAATACATGTCTATTTTACATTAAATCGATGTATGTTAAATCTCATATTATTAGATTAATATATGCATACAAGTTACTGAGTTAATATATGATTTGTAATATTAAGATATAAAATTATTTTTGGAAAAAGACATTTCACGTTACTTGTGATCAAAGCAATGCAAAATAGATTTTATCGTCGTGACAAAAATTGAGGTAATTTTTTTTATCGTCGTGACACATTTTAGATCTATGTTTGTGAAACAAAATTATTATAATTTACAAAATTGAGATCCATTATAAATAAATAATAATTAAAATGTCTTGTGTCTATTTGAATTTGGCTCTACGTGATGATAAATATTATTTTAAAACAGATCAAATAAAAACAATCGCGTTTATGATATATTTAAATTATGATTAAGTTTGTATATTTATCTTATTTTTAATAACTTAATACTTGTTATATGATGGACTAATATAGTTGTGCTACACAGATGATATTGGATAATATAGTCACGCATATATTATTTTCAAATGGTAATATTTTATAAACTATAATTTATAATTGAACTATGTAAATGTATATCTACGATAAAAACACTAAATGAATGTATTTATTATTAATTTTGATAAACTGATACATTATTTTTTTAGAAAGAGATCAAATTAAAATTAATTAAAAATTATGGAACCTAAGAGGAACTTTTTATAATATATGCTCAATTTCAACAATTACATAAATAACACAATAAAATATATAAATTGAATTGTAGCTAAATAAATTGTACACGACTTAATAATATGAAGCATTGACTATTAGAAATATATTTGATTGAAAAAAAATCCGAAACAAGATTATTATTGAAAAACTTAGTGGCTTATATTCTATAGGTAGATGCTCTCGTGTTATTTTTTTCAAATTATTTATTTATAATTATTTGTTGTTTTGTTTTATATTTGATATTTTAATTTCTTACATTACATATTATTTTTGTTTGAAGGCACGATAGTTTTTCAAATGTGGAATAAATAATATTTTTGAAATTGAATCAAACATATTAATTATTAAGTTATTCATGAAAATTAAAGAATGATTTATTTGCAAAAAGTTTTTGACTCTCAAAATAAGATTTAAAGAAATTATAAAATATAAGAAATACATAAATATAAAGCGAGAAAATTAAATGAATACTTTTGAATCCCCAATATAAAGGTTTATTGAAAACTGAAAAAATATACTTTATTATTTGGTACTTAAATACCAGTTACATATATATTGTTCAGATTTTCATAAATATTACACTGTTAAAATATATCTCAAAGATTATATATATATATATATATATATGTGTATAAATATATCTCAAAGATTATATATATATATATATATATATATATATATATATATATATGTGTGTGTATGTATTTGAACAAAGGATTACAAATAACTGGAAACAAAATAAATTTTGTAGAAAAAACTGAATTGCTTAGTGGATAATTTTAACTAGATAATATCACTAAAAGTGAAAAATCATATATACAATCATTAAAACCTTATAACTAACTTATAAATTTAATGATTCAGCTTATTAAGCTATTTTTTGTTCATATATTTTTTAACAAAATATAAATATAATTGATTATATATTTGTTGCTATTACTTTTATAAGGCATTGATTACTCATCCATTGCACAATATTTGTTTAAGATACGTGTCTGATATGTCGAAATTGAATCCCGCACTTGCATATATCTAATTCATCTTTATTTTGTTAATATAGTTTTTCTATGATACATTCAATGTAATATTTATATTTATACAATTTATTTAATTTGTTTTTTTATATTAACAACAAATTAAATTAAATTTCTCAAATTTGAAATTAGCATTAATTTAGTTATTTTTGTCTGATTGTGCAATTTATAACAATTAACAAAAGTTCCTCAATTTTTAAATTATTAATTTAGTCGTTTTTGTTTGGCTGTGTATTTATACCAATTAAAAAAAACACTTCATTGGAGTTTTTAATGAAATAAAAAATAAATTATTTAACAAAAATGTTAATTCAAAAATTGGAAAACTTAATCAGAACTTCTAAGATAATTAAAACTTAAATCGAATAAATTATAAATATAAGTACCTACACTTTATAATAAATGGAATTCTAACTTTGACTTGAAAGCATATATTGCAATTTGTTAAAACATTTGCCATCTAAAGTCTATCTTTAAAAAAAAAAATTCTAACCATACAGAAATTATAAATCATAAAAGTACATATTTCTCTTAAATTTTAATTTTTCACCAGCCAGTATACTAGTACAAACTCAACTATTAAATACTCCCAGAGCTTCATACTTTATATAAAATGTCTCCTAAATCACTTTTATATTTCATTTTATTTTACAATAAAAGAATTCAATCTAATAATTAATTTCTAGAAATTTTAAAAACGTTAATTTATATTTTAAAAATAAAAAAATGTTTCAAAAATTAATTTTTTATACACAAAATTCAAATAACTTGTGATATTAACCTGATTCGACAGAAAGTTCGAATTGAAGGAAGAGAAAGAAAGAAACTATATATTCATTGCAGAACATATTCAGAAGACATTTAGAACACAAACACAAACTCATCATACATTAATATTTTCTTCTGTACACATGATTGGCATACACGTGTACGTATATATTACAAGTTGTAGTCGAAATTTGCTGTTCTCCCCCACATAAACCATACAAAAAGTATATGCAGGAAAAATTATTAGCAGAAAATGAAAAGCTCACTTGAATTACAAATACCGCCATGCATATCTGGTGAAGACATTAACCTCAATGGTTCTTATTGTATAATGAGGACCCTATACACATATGCATGCATATATCTATATAAATCTTCACTGGTTGGTGTTGCTGGTGGATGCTGGTGCAAAGTGGAGGAGCTTCATGGAATGAAGCCATGGCTTCACCACCACTACTGAGGAGAACATTTTGTTGATACCTCTATGAGTAGCTGAGATCTTTAAATAGTACTTCAAACCTGACACAACTTGTTGCTGAGCCTCTACCACCTCTGAAAAGCTCAACTTCTCTCTCTCATCATCATCGCTGTTGTTCCCCCACAGCTTCACACCGTTGTTGTACTCCTCCACCGCGAACCTCCCAAGCTCTTGCACTTCCCGGTTTGTTCTCACGTCAGGGATCTCCGTCTTCCCCCCTACCAACCGAGCACAGGTTGCAGAAGAGATAACAGAGAGGAAGGTGAGTAGCATCGTGAGAGTGGCAGCCATCACTGAACTCAGAACACTCAGAACACAGAACAAAGTTAATTGTTTTTCTGTAAAGTTTACTGAAGTTGGTGAAATGGTGATGAAAGTATATAGAATGTGAGAGATATATATAGTGAGGTTGGTGAGGGAAGGTGTTTGGTTTGAACACGGAAGAGGAAAAAGATGTGCTGCGGATTTTGGAGTTGTTGTTTGGAGAGAATTATTGAGTTATCTATATCCCATTGGTTGTGGTGCAAGGCATGGATATGACAGAGAAAATGTACATGTTGCAGCTCTGGTCCATGGCGTGATGAGGGTTCATGCATGATTGTGAAATTGGTGTTTTCGTGAGAAGCTGACAGATAAGCCACCATGTTTGTGAGAGGCTGCCACGTTTGGATTATGCATGCATGCATGCAGTGCTAGCTAGCTATTGTGTCACCCTGTCACTGTCATGATGCCATCAAATTTCATTATTGCCTTCTTTGATTCGGAAGAGAAGTGAAATGTAACAACTCAAACTAGTTGAATTAGATGATACTGGTGAAAAATATTATTATTTTTTATTTATAATAAAAATATAACTATTAATAAGGAATTAGCTACATGATTAATTATAATAAAAAATGATTATATATATATATATTTTTTATAAATGTTACTGTATAATTAGTTATGTACAATAGATTATTAATTGTCTCTGAACATAATTATATTTTTGCTTAGAAGTGGAAAGTTTAATGTTTATACTTTTATTATTTTTTGGTGGCTTTTAATAATTATGTGTTTTATTTTTATGTTTCTTTCATCGGTCTTATATTTTCTATTGCTAGAAGCAAATATAGTGTAAGTGATTGGTAACATAATCAAGTGATATATATTATTAAAAAGATAGTTTGAGATTTTTTTCAATTATAAACCTTTTTATAATAATAAATATAATAATGTTGAATTAATTAATAATATGTTGACAATTAATTGTAACTTTTTTTTCTCCTGCTGGTAAATGTACGTAAAACTTGAATTTGGGTAAAGCCCGTCACAGTTTACATTTGAGGCAAAAACTTCCTGCACCCCCTAAATTTTGACGCACCCCAAAACAGATGCAAAAATATAAAAATACCCTTATTATTAGCTTTCGGAAAATGTGTAATGCTTTTTGAAAATGCAGGAAGTTTGCGCCTACATTTGATTGAATTTGACGACTCTCCTCGTGCGGGCCAAGTTGTTTCTTTTCCAGCTCCTATTTGGTCGAGTAACTGTTCGACGAAATGCCCCAACCGTGCACTTCCTCACTGCACCGTCACCTTCGCTGCTCTCTCCCTTTTTGACCCATTCCCTCCCCCATCCTCATTCTACTTCTCCGGCTCGACTTGTTAGGTGCTCCGATTCGCGGTTCTGAAAATGGTGTAAGAAAATGGTTTATCTACAATCTTCATTACTCTTCCTCGTTCAATGAAACTTGATTGGTCTCGATGGTTACTTTTAAAAGATATTTTATTTGTAGAAGAACAGAGATCCCTTTCGAAATCTTCAGTTTACGTAGCACTTTCTTTTTCTCACTAAAAGCTACATGCTGGCATATATATGGTGGCTTGAGATATTATCATTCTGGGTCAGAACGGGGTAAAAATCAGAAATTGAATCCAAACGAGAAGCCAAACAGAGTGGGACTTTTCTGGGACTTGGACAATAAACCACCCAATGCAATCCCACCTTATGAAGTTGCCAATAAGCTGAGAATCGCTGCATCTTCCTTTGGGATTGTTCGTTACATGGTGGCTTATGCAAATAGCCACACTTTAAATCATGTTCCTCAATCTGTACGGGAGAAAAGGAAAGAGAGGGAATTGTTGTATCGTCTAGAGAACAAGGGTGTCATCAAGCCAAATGAACCTTATCGTTGTCGGGTTTGTGGGAGAAAGTTTTATACTAATGAGAAGCTTGTCAACCATTTCAAGGAACTGCATGAGCGTGAGCACGGGAAAAGGATGAGCCAGATTGAGTCTGCTAGAGGGAGCAGGAGGGTGAAGTTGGTGGCTAAGTATTCTATGAAAATGGAGAAGTATAAGAAGGCTGCAAGTGCTATTCTCACACCCAAATTGGGATATGGTTTGGCAGATGAGCTCAAACGGGCCGGGTTTTGGGTTCAAACTGTGTTGGATAAGCCACAAGCTGCAGATCGAGCATTGCAAAGCCACATTGTGGATGTCATGGATCATAGGCGGGTTGAGTGTGTGGTTCTTGTGTCTGATGATTCTGATTTTGTTGATGTGATAAAGGAAGCAAGGTTGCGATGTCTGAAGACGGTTGTCGTTGGGGATATTGATGATGGTGTCTTGAAGAGGACTGCTGATACTGCCTTTTCTTGGGAGGAAATTCTGATGGGAAAGGCTAAAAAACAGGCTGTTTCGGTTGTGAAAAACTGGAAGGATCGTGATATTTTGAAGAGGTTAGAGTGGACATATAACCCAGATGCTGATAAAGAGAAATTCAATGTGGATGATACCATTGATGAAACATCTGAAGATGATAATTTTGAAGATACCTGTGACGAAGTTGATGATGTCTACAAGGATGACAGAGGTTCTTGGTGGGAGCTAGATTCTGACAATGATGTCACAAAGGGACAGTCAGGCTAATTATCTGATTTATCTGTGAATAAGTGGACAGTTGACCTTCTACTTGACAGAGGTTGGTCATCGAATATGTGAGATAACACTACGTTGTAAGTTATGAATGGTTGTGGTAACTTTGAAAATGAAAGTAGTATCCTATTTATTAACTGTCTCGTTTGCTTCATAGTCTGTACTAGGTGGCATTGTTTGATTTGTTCTGCTTCCTGGTTATGGATATTTAATTTGATATGTTTTTGAGGTATTTCATTCAATCAATAACAGCTATTTACACTTAAAATCAGGAAAAAGGACGTTGTATCGTGTGTAGTATTGACATATTGTGGCCTGGTGCTCCCATTGTTTATTGTATTCTAAGCACTGTCAGAGAACTAGACATCCTCATCGTTAAAATATTAAATTTGCGATATATTGTTTTTTCATTTGTGTTCACCAATCGCTTGTTAAGTTGTAATTGATTTCTGTTTGGGTAATTTGGCCAACTATTTTAGTTTTGGACTGGGCAAACCCCAAACATTAGTTAAGAGAGAACGCAAGAGAAAGATGGAAGCAGAGAGCAGCCAGATATAATTGAAGATGCTTCTCTCTTGTTTTGTTCAATTTTCTTTTATATGACCTACTAACATCACTACAGATTCTTGCTGTTTTTCAAACTAAAGCATCTATGCAGTGAGAAGTAGGCAAATTAGATCACATATATTCATATTGTAAAAATTCTTACAAGATGCATGAAGATAGCTAGTGATCGGGCCAAGTAGGTTACAGTAATCTGGCTGTTGCACTAGTAGACAGATAGCTAAACCCAAAGAGCTGCTAAGTACTAACTTTCCGCTTTAGCATCAATTATTATTAGCTCGGGCTTCTGCTTTGCTCTTGCACTCTTCCTTAATGGCAAGAAGAGAAAAATAGTTTGGATCAACAATGTGATATTATTACAAGAATTATTTTGATGTTAACATTAAATGGAATGGCAACTTGCCACAGTTTTTTCGAGGTTCTAGCTTGTTCATGTTTTGCAAATATGCTGTTTCATTCTCAAGTGTTTACTGCCGTCTTCTCCCAAATCTCATCATTTTCTCAAGAGAAAAAAAATCCCATCTCAAATTCTCTGGATTTCTCCCAAATCTCATAATTTTGTCAATAGAAAAAAATCTCATCTCAAGAATATCCAGAAAACCCCAGGAATATTGTAGCCCTCCCAATGCTTCAATTCCATTATTGGTAGATGGTGTGCTGAATGATGTAGCTCCCGTTGGAGTTAATCCAGCCATCCTGTTCATCACTGGTTGGCTCTCGTCCCTTGGGACTTATTCTGCTCCAAGCAGAGATGGCAACTAATAGCCCTCCAAAGGAAGATGGCGGAGGAATGCAAGAAAGTCCTTTGATAAATCTATGTTGGATTTATAAACAGTAGAGCTTTTCTGTTAACGTCCTGTATACTCTTGTAGCTAACTGCTGTTGGCAGTCAGTTACTCAGATAACTTTCATATAAATAAATACCTGTCTCTGCACTCATGAACCAGATGCAGCCTTATGGTAGTAATTACCTTTGAAGGACTATTACACCATTGTGGTCATTCAAGTTTGATTGGTTATTTTGACTTACAGCAAACCCCAAGCAAGTCCAGTATTTCTGGGTAATCAGTTAAGATGAAAGAAAATTCTGTGGATAGCAGAGGAGGAAGAGCTGATAAGGGTTATGTTTCTTTTTGTCATCTGTTCTTCCAAGTAGTATCTCTTCATACTTTGTAAGTAGCTTGCTGCATTATGTTTCGGTGAATATTTCTCAGACATGTATTTCATTTGCTTCCATTTAAAACTATCCAACAGTGTTCGAAAGTTAAAGAATGTGGATCTTTGGATGTGTTTCTACTTTTTTCCACCTTGATGGTTAAGGTTTGAGGACATCAATAGGGTTGTCTTCTTCTGAAAGCGATATTCATGTTGAAAAAGATTTGGGAATAAAAACTAGCAATAAGAAAAGCTCATAATCTGGCTGTTCTAGTCAGACAGCTCCAAATTTCCTTAATGAAACAGAAAATTTAGCAGCAAGCATACGCCATGGTCTTGAAATTAATGATAGGACCAACGCATTTCAGCTTTGAGGCATTCTGCATATAGGTTTTCGTTACAGTCAAGAGAATCTAGATTAATTTTTCCAGTTGACGAAGTTGATGTGGGACTGCAGACTTCTCTTGATGATAATGTTGTAGAAGATTCTGTTTTATTCACCTGTAGTAATTGTTAAAGCAGAGCACAACTTGATGTCAACGAGACTAACAATAACTCAAACCAACAGTTAGTACCTTTTGATTGCCCTGGGTTTGCTGATAAGCCACAGAAGCAAGTACTCAAAGTAGGTGTAAAAATTCAGTTGCATTTCTTATTTAGAACTTGAATTCATTATATCAATTATAACTCTTTTTACTTCTGCTTTTTTGGCAGAATCTATAAGGAGAGAAAATGGCACTTGAAGAGTTTTGTGCCAAGCAGACTTCTGAGATGATGCAGCTTAATCGCCTGGTTAATTTCTTTCTGTTTTATCTACAACCATCTCATTGTTTTTTGTGTACGCTGTTGTTAATGAATGCCTCCCTTGTATTTGTAGGTGCAAAGTACAAGCACGAGAGGGAATGCAATGCTATAATTGCACAGACAAAACGAAGATAAAATTCTTCGTCTTGAGAGCCTCATGAATGGTGTTTTACCCACTGAGGAGTCCATGGTGGAAGAACTAGTGGCTCTTAACCATGAACACAAGGTACAAATGTGTTGTTTTACGGTTTCACATTTATGAACAATAGTCTAATATTTTTTATGATTTCTTAATGTATAATTACTATCAACAGCTGTTGAAGGATAAGTACGAGCATCATCCAGAAGTTTTCCGTGTTGCTTAAAAAATTTCTGTGAATTATATGATGTTATTAGACGAATCTGAATACACGATGAGTAACATGATCTAAGAGTCATTAAAAAATATATATACTTTATAATAATTTGTTAATTAAAGATTTGTCAGTCTTAAAGTAAACCATTTAATAAAATATTTGCTTACAATTTCTATTCAAAATTATTCTTTCGTTCTTACTTTTTGTGAACGAACATAAACGATTCATTATTCAACAAAAATGTTTTTAGGAGTTTTTCTTCAAAAAATAAATTTATAGATATTTTAATCTGTTGTCTCTTTCAAATTTTTTATCAGTTATTCACCTTAAAATAAATATTTTTAACAACCATTTTAATATTTTTTTACTTGTTTTCAAGTAAATTTGAAAGTATTATTTAAGGTAATTTTAAAGGTATTATAAGTCAAAATGTCTTGATATAAACTATAACAACGAATTTTAAAGTTAAAGCTCAAACTATAACAAAACGATAAAAAAAGAATATACCCTTTATAACAGTTTCATTTAAAGGATTGATTTTTTTATTGTTTTTCCCATTATGTAAAAGAATATATATAAGTAAGATCATACGACGAATCATCTGTGGTTTTGAAAATCATCCACAACATTTCTTTCATTTTTCAAATAAATTTAGTAAATTTAAATTTTTAAATTTAAATAAACCGGTTCATAAAAAAAGTTTATGAACAGTATAAGTAAAAATCATTTATATTTTAAATTATTTTGAGTTAGCTTTATTAATGTTTTATTATTTAAAATCTTTTATACTGGTTTATGTTGTTTACTCTCTCTTTGCCGAGCTGAAGCAGAGAGAAGTTGAATAGAAAGATGGCGCCTCCCATTCCGAAATTTCTGATGGTCACATAAATTCCGTCCTCTCATGGATATTGCTTCTTCTTGATGTTGTTGTGACCTCTTCTTTTTGTTTTGTGGTTTTTCTTTCAGGTCGCAGAGAAGCCTAGCATCGCTCTCTCTATTGCTTCTGTTCTCTCTCGCACTCAGGTTCTCCTTTCGCATTTCGCATATACATCGTCTTACTTCAAATCCTATATAAATGTTTCTTCCATTCAAAACCTATATAGATCCTTCCTCCATTCAAAACCTACTGCTCCTCCCATTTATAGCTTTCTTTCATTTCCGCCTAAAATAAAAAATGAAAACAAAACAGTTACTCAAACCAGCAATTGAGTTCTCATATTGCTATTATTATTATTTAATTAGAATGCAGTCCAGTTTTTTGCACTGTTATTCAATCGCATATTGCCATGTATGATAAGTTTTTGTTACCTTTGTAATTTAATTAGAACGCACTGACAGTTTTTACTTTGATTTAATCACATATTGTCATGTATGATAAGTTTTTTACTTTTATAATTATTACGCTTACTTGAGATTATATGTGATTAATTTTCAGTATAAAATTTTTACAATGAGTATAAAAATCCTGATATTATCTGTACGTAAAAATTAAACTTCTTGAAGCACATGATGTGAGTAGGTGTTAACGAGAAGGGGAAGTACGGCAGTTCATGAATTTGACGGGAAGTTTCTTGGATCGCCTGCACATTTTAAAGTGACATCAGTTATTGGGCACGTATTCAGGTCTTTTTCTTATCTTCTTTCGAGGACATCACTTATTAAGATTTTCATTTAAGCTTTAACTTTTATTTTGTATATCTTTTGAAATATTATATTAGGCATTTGCACTCCTTCTGTCATGTCTCTCGTTGAAATGGAAGTTGTATTAGATTATATGTTAATGAATGCCGTAGAAATTAAGTGAGTGGCATGCAAAGCAAGAAATTCTGTACTACGATGCTGTTCCACAACTTCCATATGATCAAAGGAAGGAATTGATAGTGCATCACAGATGATTAAATCACTGGAGTTGTTTGACACGAATCTCTATCTAGTTTGTGGTATAATCTTATTGTCATTGAAAAGTGTAGCAAGTCTCTCGTTTTATACTATTTTTTTGAAGGTTGGAACAGTTTATGGTGCAATCCATGCTATTTGGTCTCACTGCACGTTATACATGTCTCAAATCCTGAGTGTTTTGAGTATTCACTCTGGGTTTTCTATCTTTTGTTGATAATCTATTGTAGATTTTCCTGCTAAATATCAAGATTGAACTGCTACAGATCCGTTAGATCTTTTTCAGGCTCAGGTTATAAAGAATGAGTCAAACCAAAAGGTATTACTTTACAAATATTTCCTTTTCAGTATTATTTCCTGCTTTTCTATGAGATCTGTGCTTTGTTTGTTGACATGATTCACAAATCACAATAGAAGAGGCTTAGTCATAAAATCATTTATACATTATTTGGAGTTATTGGGAGCAAGATAGATTACTTTTGTCTTTGTTTTCCTTACTGAAACTGAAACCCAGTTTCATGATGCTTTATATGCTCACAGTTACTATGAAGTTAGACCAGACAGTAAAATTAAATTTTTGTTAGTGATCTATCTGTCTATATACATTACCTAAAGATTGGTAACGGTTTTCTTAATATTTCTGCATGTTCTTAGAAATTCAAATAGGGGAAATATTCTGGAACTTTTTTTATAGTTTTCATGTATTTTTGTGTTCTTCTAGTTTTGAATACTACAAAAGGGGCTGCGGGCTGCAGGCATACTAGGAAACTTTTTCTTGCCAATGGCAAATAGATATAACTTTCTATCTCAAACAATTATGTATTAGTAACATGTATTATTAAGAAATTTTCATAAGTTATTGGAAAGTGATAGAGGTAAGGGCGTGGAAGGTCATTTTATGTGCTTCAGCTTGCTGAAGAAAAGTTGACACAGTTTATAAACTTTGTAGACACATTGCTTTTAGATGCAAAGTTGTAGAAGTTTTGAAAAATACGAAGCCACGAGGTGTAATTTTTGGCCTTCATTCCACTCTCTACATTTTGAAGAGTGTTAATTCCATTGCTGCTTTCAATCTTCTTACAAATTGAGTATAAGACGTGGAAATTTGTCATCCATAGCTGTGACTTATTTGTGACGATTTGCTGCAGTTACTAACACATTTTGTTTCCTTCAGGCGGATATTTGTAGACATTTAAGTCAAGAAGCTTGTGGATGTCGTTATTTGGTATTATAGTTACTTTTAAAAGATATTTGATTTGTAGAAGAACAGAGATCTCTTTCGAAATCTTCAGATTATGTAGCACTTTCTTGTTTTCACTAGAAGCTACATGCTGGCATATATATGGTGGCTTGAGATATTGTCATTCTGGGTCAGAATGGGGTAAAAGTCAGAAATTGAATCCAAATGAGAAGCCAAACAGGGTGGGACTTTTCTGGGACTTGGACAATAAACCACCCAATGCAATCCCACCTTATGAAGTTGCTAATAAGCTGAGAATTGCTGCATCTTCCTTTGGGATTGTTCGTTACATGGTGGCTTATGCAAATAGCCACACTTTTAGTCATGTTCCTCAATCTGTACGGGAGAAAAGGAAAGAGAGGGAACTGTTGTATCGTTTAGAGAACAAGGGTGTCATCAAGCCAAATGAACCTTATCGTGTCGGGTTTGTGGGAGAAAGTTTTATACTAATGAGAAGCTTGTCAACCATTTCAAGGAACTGCATGAGCGTGAGCATGGGAAAAGGATGAGCCAGATTGAGTCTGCTAGAGGGAGCAGGAGGGTGAAGTTGGTGGCTAAGTATTCTATGAAAATGGAGAAGTATAAGAAGGCTGCAAGTGCTATTCTCACACCCAAAGTGGGATATGGTTTGGCAGATGAGCTCAAACGGGCCGGGTTTTGGGTTCAAACTGTGTTGGATAAGCCACAAGCTGCTGATCGAGCATTGCAAAGCCACATTGTGGATGTCATGGATCATAGGCGGGTTGAGTGTGTGGTTCTTGTGTCTGATGATTCTGATTTTGTTGATGTGATAAAGGAAGCAAGGCTGCGATGCCTGAAGACGGTTGTCATTGGGGATATTGATGATGGTGTCTTGAAGAGGACTGCTGATACTTCCTTTTCTTGGGAGGAAATTCTGATGGGAAAGGCTAAAAAACGGGCTGTTTCGGTTGTGAAAAACTGGAAGGATCGTGATATTTTAAAGACGTTAGAGTGGACATATAACCCAGTGGATAAAAATAAATTCAATGTGGATGATACCATTGGTGAAACATCTGAAGATGATAATTTTGAAGATACCTGTGATGAAGTTGATGATGTCTATAAGGTTGACAGAGGTTCTTGGTGGGAATTAGATTCTGACAATGATGTCACAAAGGGACAGTCAGGCTAATTATCCGATTTATCTTTGAATAAGTGAACACATGACCTTCTACTTGACAGAGTTTGGTGTGAGATAACACTATGTTGTGAGTTTTGAATGGTAGTGGTAACTTTGAAAATGAAAGTAGTATCCTATTTCTTAACTGTCTCGTATGCTTCATAGTCTTTTACCAGGTGGCATTGTTTGATTTGTTCTGATTCCTGGTTATGGATGTTGAATTTAATATGTTTCTGAGGTATTTTATTCAATAACAACTATTTGCACTTAAAATCAGGAAAAAAGGACTTTGTATCTTGTGTAGTATTCAAATAGTGGCCTGGTCCTCTCATTGTTTATTGAATTTCAAGCACTGTAAGAGAACTAGACATCCTCATTTTTAAAATATAAAATTTGCGATATATTGTTTTTTTCATTTATGTGTGGTTTACCAATTACCTGTTAAGTTGTAATTGATTTCGGTTTAGGTAATTTGGCCAACTATTTTCGTTTGGACTGGGCAAATCCCCTAACATTAGTTAAGTGAGAACGTAAGAGGAAGATGGAAGTGGAACGCAGCCAGACATACTTGAAGATTTTTCTCTCATGTTTTGTTCAATTTTCTTTTACATGACCTACTATCCAACACTGTGTTCGAAAGTTAAAGAATGTGGATCCTTGGATGTGTTATATATATGTATGTATGTTGGTTTAACAAGTGTTAGTGATAATTGTTTGCTTTCTCTATGAAGGAGGGAGTGCAGAAGTTTGGTTTCAGGATCGCAATCATGAGTAAATGATAATTAAGATGCAATAATACTTTTGATTGGAAGTACATTTACATTTTGGATTTACATGGTATTCCTTAACTAAGTGTTAAACTTTAGCTACGTATGATTGTCATTCAATATTGTCCTTAGATCTTTTTAAATCTCTACAGATGGCTGTTAAGAAAGTCTAAACTTTTAACTTTGGAATTTTTTAATATTTTGATTAATAATCTTAAAATTTGTTCAAGAATCTCCTCTTCAATTGTATTATGTTTTTATAAATTTTAATAATAATAAAAAAAATTTAACTTAACTTCTTTAAGAAATTAAAAACAATTTAAATGTCTGAAGGTGAAAGTTTATTTTACTTTTATCTATGAATATTTTACCTTTAGTAAAAAGTATTCATGATTTTGTTTTTGGGCTTAATAGATTATTCCACTTTACTGGTGGTAGATTTTTCTTATTTTCGTCTTATTATTTTGAAAGTTTTTAATTTAGTCTTATTACTTTTTAAAAAATAACTAAGGTAATTCATTCCACCAAGATCTTCAAATTGTCTATAACCTCAACTTCTTTTCTATGTTCATTTTTTTTATCTCTATTTCCATCTCCCACACCTTAACAATTGAATTAATAATTATTGGTCAATGTTTTGGGTAATCAAGTTTAACATTTACTCTCACGTACTAGTTTCAAAAATAATTAATACGTTCATTATGTTAGTTACATACTTGCATCCAGCGGAAAAAGCACACCCAACCCTGCTCCTGGGGTAAGTTAGGATGCCCTCCATAAAAGTGAGAAAAACCAAAATAAAAGACTTCAACAACAATTCAATTCAGTGATCTTTGTCAATTGAATGCCTAGGGACGGCTTTGACCCTTCATTGTGAAAACAGTCCCATGATCACCTACCCAAATATATAATTGCCTTTCACATTTTGTATTCAATATTTTCTTAACATAAATATATTTTTACTTAGCTCAGTCTCAATAGTTTTTGTTTATTTAGTTTAATTTTTATTTTTATTTTTTGAAAAAAATAATCTTTAGTGAGATAGTCTGTAGATTTTCAGTTCCTAATTTATAAATTTAACTATCTTATAATAATACCAAAAACATACTGTAAATGGTAACAGACTATATACATAGTACATAATCATATCATCTTACAAATCGCTAACGATAAAAACTATTTAAAACCAAATACATTTACCAGGATTTGAATAAATATTTGTTAAAAAATAAAACATCCGGTATTCGCAAAAACTTAATTCATATAACGACAAAAACAAATATTTAATTATAAAAAGTATATAGGGTTGTGGAAGGAAACAATATTTTTTTTATAGAAAAAGAAAATTATTAAGTGAATAAACCCTAAAAGGTAAGAAAATAAAAAAAATGGATGTGTGAAATTAATAAGAAGAAGAATAAAGTAATAGAGGAGTTGAATGCAGAGAAAAGCAGGGCGAGTGGAATTGGGATTGTTGTTGTGTTGTGATTAGAATTGAAAATTGAAGGAGCGAAGGAGCGAGCGAGGAGCGAGAGAGTTGTTTCCGTCGGAAAAACAATTGCCGGTGCCGCGGGAGAGTGAGTGATCGAGGATGTCGGAGATGGCGAGCCCAGATCCCGAGGGAGTGGACGGAGTGCGCATGACGTGGAACGTGTGGCCCCGCACCAAGGTGGAATCGAGCAAGTGCGTCATCCCTCTGGCGGCCACCGTGGCCCTCATCCGCCCCCACCCTGACATCCCCCGCCTCCAGTACGCCCCTCTCCGCTGCAAGACCTGCTCCTCCGCCCTCAACCCCTTCGCCCGCGTCGACTTCACCGCCAAGATCTGGATCTGCCCCTTCTGCTACCAGCGCAACCACTTCCCCCCTCACTACCACGCCATCTCCGAAACAAACTTCCCCGGCGAGCTCTACCCCCAATACACCACCGTCGAGTACATCCTCCCTCTCTCCAATTCCCTCAACCCTTCCCCCGTTTTCCTCTTCCTCCTCGACACCTGTCTCATCGAGGAGGAGATCCAGTTCCTCAAATCCGCGCTTCGTCGCGCCATTGGCCTTCTTCCCGATAACGCCCTCGTCGGCTTCGTCTCCTTCGGCACGCAGGTCCAGGTTCATGAATTGGGCTTCTCCGACATGTCCAAGGTTTATGTCTTCCGCGGCTCCAAGGAGATTACCGCCGATCAGGTTCTCGATCAGCTGGGTCTTTCTACTGCCGGGAGAAGACCTCATAAAACCGCCGCTGGTGTCGCTGGCGCCGGTGTCGGGGGATTCCCCAGTTCCGGTATCACACGCTTCTTGTTGCCTGCTTCTGAGTGTGAATATACTCTCAATGCGGTATTTGTTTATGGATTTTACCGTGTCGTGGTTTCAATGCTGTATATAGTTTGCAGATTGGTTACTTTGGCCTTTTTTTGCAGCTGTTAGATGAATTGCAGACGGATCAGTGGCCGGTTCCGCCTGGGCGTCGCCCCGCGCGCTGCACCGGTGTTGCTTTGAGTGTTGCTGCAGGGTTGCTGAGTGCTTGTAATCCGGGGACTGGCGCTAGAATCATAGCTTTGGTTGGGGGGCCGTGCACGGAAGGACCTGGGGCGGTAAATTGCTGTTCTGTTCTTTGTTGTGTAATTGGATGACATTTTCTTTGTTAGGGTAATGAAAATTGAGCTGGTGTTGGGGAAGGGGTATTTAGCATTTATCAAATTTTATGTTAGGAGTGTGTAGGAATGGTTAGCGGTATGTGACTTGGTAGCGTGTAAGTGTCATGGGGGGTGTTTTTCTTTGGGAGACACTGCTCTTAAAATTGGCTTATGGTGTGCACAATTTTGATATTTGTGTTTTGTCACTTGCTAGAAGCAAAGTATTTTGAAAGATGTTGAAAACTATAGTTATAGTTGTTTTAAAGGAGGTAAGGAATTAGGCATCCTGCTGTTACTGTCTTTTAGGATATTCATAAGATTTGATTTCTTCAGTCAAGCGTCATTGGGATTTTGGACAGAATAAAATGGGGGCAATTCTTGTTTCTTTGTCTTATTTTGAGCTGAAATGAAAGGACTAAAGATTTTATGGGAAACTTTGAATACGCTGAAGGGAACCATGGTTAATGCTATGGTTGCTTTCGCGTATATTGAGTGTTTCTGGTGATTTAGATTTTAAATTTCTTTGCGATGCAGATTGTTTCAAAAGATCTGTCTGACCCAGTGCGCTCTCATAAAGATCTTGATAAAGATGCGGCACCATACTTCAAGAAGGCAGTCAAGTTTTATGAGGGTCTCGCTAAACAGCTGGTTAGCCAGGGTCACGTTTTAGACATTTTTGCATCAGCACTTGATCAGGTTAGTGCCAGCATACTAATATTCTCATACCTTAAGAATTCTTTCACTTGCAGTGCTGCTGATAGATATCAGAAAGTGAGGCTTTGATGCACGTAGTGTGTTCTGATAATCAAGTTCTTTTTTTTCTGAATTTAATTTCATAAAATACCTTATCATCTCATTTTACATTGACGGACTAAGTAGGTTCGTGTAGTTGTGCACAATTTTTACTGGCTTATTGGATTAGATATTCCAGATTAAATTTGTTTCCCTATTACTGGGGCAACACTTGGCTAAATGACCTGTGGAGCTATATTTCAGTGTGGCTTGTTAATGTGTCCCTTTTATCCATCTGGGTGATTGTATGCTGGCATCATAATTTTCGTTTATTTTTCTGCTTAGGTGAGTCTGCTAATATTTCAATTATTTTATTTTATTTTTGTGATTGACTTTATTGTGGGTATGCAAGAAAGTTCTTTATATTATGCAGTGGGCATGCATGAATTTGAGTTTGTAATTGTCAGAATGTTGCATTGAAAAACAATTAGGATCTAATTATGTCCTGTGCTGATTCATGAATGCTTTAAATATAAAGGTTGGAGTTGCGGAAATTAAAGTTGCAGTTGAAAGAACTGGTGGTCTTGTTGTCCTGGCTGAAAGTTTTGGTCATTCAGTCTTCAAGGACTCTTTTAAACGAGTATTTGAGGACGGGGAACAGTCTCTTGGTCTTTGTTTCAAGTGAGAAATCGTTCATTTTGAATGTTCTACTGACATTTTCCTCTTGTGAATGTGTTTTCATTTTTGTCTTTCCTTATCTCTTATTTACTTCAGACATTTTTTCTTTATTTGTTATCAAATGTGCTCACTGCCAGTTTTATTTATGTTTCAGTGGAACCCTGGAGATAAATTGCTCCAAGGAAATCAAAATTCAGGGAGTGATTGGGCCTTGCACTTCCTTGGAAAAGGTTGGATATTCTTTTGTTTGAAACTCTTAATTCCGTGCTGCTTATTAACTCTGGATTTGGAGTTGGTAGTGGGCCGATCAATGTAACAGAACTAAGACAGAATCAACGTGATTTTTCCGGATTTTGATGGTCATAATCGTACTGCAGAAAGGGCCTTCTGTTGCTGATTCCGTTATAGGAGAGGGAAACACAACGGCATGGAAGATGTGTGGCCTTGACAAGAGCACGTGCTTGACTGTGATGTTTGATCTTTCTTCAAGTGATCGGGCAAATACCCCGGGTGCTGTCAACCCACAATTGTACCTACAGTTCCTTACAAGGTTGTCACATAACTTCCACTAATATGATCTCATATTTGTACTATTTTGTACTATTTTGTACCTAATTAAACTTATGGACTAGGTATTGAATATTAATACTCATGTTCTTATTGCAGCTACCAGGACCCAAGTGGTCAATCAGTGCTTCGTGTCACGACAGTAACTAGGAGATGGGTAGATAGTACTGTTAGCTCTGAGGTAGTTTCAGCCCTTTTTATATCTTTGGTGGTGCTTGTCTGTGGTCATTGTCAAATTAATATTTGGAGCGCCTACACTTATCATAATATTAAGAAAGTTTTCATGTTTTTCCTTTTTACTCTTGTTTCTTGCTGTCGATTGTCAAGTCTGATTGTCATGTTATGTCATATGCTGACATCTATCTAAATCTATTTTCATTTATGGGTGTTCATTGTGTATATCTATGTAATAAACTGAATTGAATTAGTTTAGTTCCTACATATGCATTATTTTCCGTGTAGGACAATTATTTATTGACAACGAAATTGTTAAATAGATAAATACAGGGTTTTTAATTACTTTTATCATTTTTCTCTTCAGGAATTGGTTCTAGGATTTGACCAAGAAACTGCAGCAGTTGTAATGGCTAGATATGCTTCTCTAAAAATGGAGAGTGAGGTATGTCACAAATTGTGTTATTACCCGTTTCTTCTTTGGTATTCCTAAAATATTAAGATTTATTTTCTCAAGCTTTAGTAAATTGTATAATACCTTCATTCGAATTTGTGATGATTGCTTATAGGAAAACCTAAAATTGGGAGAACAGGTTTATATTGATGTTTTGATGAAAGGTGTACGTGTATAAATGTTTGGTTCACAACTAGCTGCAAATAACCATTTTATCAAATATCAAATCCTTGGTTGTTGGGCATGTGCTGTGATTGGAACAAGAACCAAGTAGGTTTGTTAGGAAGGATCCATGGTTAAATTGGAGTCAGTTACTATTAGGAGTGCACGTTATCCTGTATTAGTAACTATGTATTAGTTCTGTATTAGAAACAGCATTATCAGAGTAATTCATAGAAAATAACTGAAGAAAGTTATGTATTAAGATATATCTTATGATAGTGGGTGGAATTAGGCAACTAGGTTGCAATTTGCAGTTTGTGGACAAAATATACTGTTTCTGGGACAGCAATTGTGTTGCTGTATTGAGTGTTATTTTTATTTTCAAAATTAAATTTTATTAGTTTACGAATGGTATTCTATCATATTATCTGTGGCAAAATTTCTTAAGTAAATCTTTCTATAAACAAATCCCTTGCTAATCATTCACTTTTTGTTTGATCAGGAAACATTTGATGCTACAAGGTGGTTGGATCGGTTTCTCATTCGCCTCTGTTCTAAGTTTGGTGACTATCGCAAGGATGATCCTTCATCTTTTACATTAAACCCATCATTTTCACTTTTCCCTCAGTTTATGTTCAATCTGCGTCGCTCACAGTTTGTACAGGTAGCTTTTGTTGTAATTTTCTTCCTGCCCTGCTTTTCAAACTTTATTTAACTTCGTGGGTGTTGGCAGGTCTTCAACAACAGTCCAGACGAGACTGCATATTTCCGCATGTTGTTAAACAGGGAAAATATTAGTAATGCTGCTGTTATGATTCAGCCTTCACTGATAGCATATTCATTTAATTCACTACCTGCACCAGCATTGTTAGATGTGGCCTCAATTGCTGCAGACCGGATTTTGTTGCTAGATTCATATTTTAGTGTGGTTATTTTTCATGGGATGACAATAGCTCAATGGCGCAATTTGGGATACCAGAACCAGCCAGAACACCAGGTTTGTGCTTTGTCATATCCTGCCCAGAAATCATTGTTACCTGCAAATTTTTGTTGATCTTAGATTTTTATAATATATTCTTCTATTTCTTCAGATTTATTTTAATGTTATTTTATTAAGGCCTTTTTTGTAATTACAAATTTTTCTCGCTCTGCTGATAACTTTAATATATGGCTCAGGCATTTGCACAACTATTACGAGCTCCACATGATGATTCCCAAATGATAATTAGAGAACGGTTCCCAGTTCCTAGATTGGTAGTGTGTGACCAACACGGTTCCCAGGTCAGTATAGTTTACCAAAGACCAGTTTGAGTGTTATTTGTCTTCATTAACTGTTACAGTTTACTTTTCCTCCCCTTCCACCACATAACATATTAACAGTTTTTTTTGTTCCTTTCATCGATTCACCAGCTTAGGTTTGTAGTCGTCTTTAAACTTACTGTGTTTTTCATTGATGTTTAACAGGCTAGATTTTTATTAGCAAAACTGAATCCCTCAGCAACGTATAATAATGCACACGAGATGTCTGCTGGTTCGGATGTAATCTTTACTGATGATGTGAGCCTTCAAGTTTTCTTTGAGCATCTGCAAAGGTTGGCTGTCCAATCTTGAGGGCAGATAATAGTAGAGATTGAGATTTTATGGGTTCTGTCTGGACTTTGGTTTGGGGAATTCACCAATCATGTGTGTGTCCTGGGTTGTGCTGTTGCATTCAATACTTTTCCTTTCTTTCCTTTGTTCTTAACAAAGAGAAGGTCGGAGCCTACATGAATTGAAGAATAAGGAAAACCTGAAACATGATTCTTTAAGGTTCTGGTCGATATTTCTTTTGTGGAGAAAATAAAGGGTTGGAAAGTATGTTAAGTTTGGGTATTGTGCGGGAAGAAAGGATAGAAACTGGAGTTAGGAGACCACCTTTGCGACAGCAGCTTAGAAAATGAGGGATATATTTTTGACTCAGTTTTTTCTATTTGTTTTGGCCCAGATCTGAATTTTTGGGTTCCTCAGCTGGATTAATTTATACAGTTCTTTTACTTTTATAAGTTCCCCAGGTAGCAAAGTAACGAAAGTCATTTTCTGATGTTGAGTTTGATATCATTCTCTTGATACTGTTTTGTATTGTATATTCTGAAGTAAGCTTATAGGACCCATTTCGGTGAAATTCATACCTTGTGATGATGCTCAGTACATGACATATTTACGATTTAGATTTATATGCATTTCTCGACATTAGTTTGTGACTAGGATTATTTTCTGAACTCTTAATTTATGAAGACCGAAATTAATGAAAAAAAAATTGGAAGATTTAAATTACCGAAATTGAAAGCATTTTTTCTCTGACAGAAAGTAGTTCTTAGAACGACTATTTTTATAAAATTTGTGTACATTCAATAAAGGGATACGAAGAAAAACAAAAAAATAAAGTAGATTAACATGAGTGATTTGTGGGGATGTTCATAACTGAATTGTAAATCTGCCTTAAATTGATAAAATATTAACTTTTTTTATTTATTTTGGTTTTGTATAGATGTTCGTGTTTACGTGGCATTTCTTTAAAATTAAATTTCAAATACTTTATAACAGTATAGAATTTGAAATGTTTTATAATATTATGTTATTTGGATAAGAAATTGTAAAATAAATTGAAATTATAAAAATTCATTAAAGTAATTTAATGAAATTCAAATTTTACGTAAGAATTTGAATTTTTTTTATTGATTTCTTTCTTTTTACTGCTACTTTTGATGTGATGTTTTTTTTTTGTCACATGTAAGGTACTTTTTAAGGCTAGATTTTGATGAAAATAAAAATATTTTTCAATCAATGTAAATTAGTTTTTTAGTTAATGTGATGTTTTTTTTTTTTTCAAAGGTAAGTTACTTTTTTAAGGTTAGTTTTTTATGAAAATAAAAATATTTTTCAATCCATGT
>Ga0099825_1003065_pt1 | contig 22306 bp, 15 predicted proteins | sample SiratroredBW_FD_76838 | JGI IMG/M metagenome (GOLD analysis project Ga0099825, IMG submission 76838) | Root nodule microbial communities of legume samples collected from California, USA - Siratro red BW | ecosystem: Host-associated > Plants > Roots > Nodule | place: USA: California | collected... | reverse complement strand
TTTTATTCTTTTTATGTGTGTGTTTTTTTTGTTTTATGGTTTTTTTTTCTCTTTTTTTTTTTTTTTTTTCTTTTTTTTTTATTTTTTCCTTTTTTTTTTTTTTTTTTTTTCAGCTATTGACTTTGATTTTGTTACACAGATCAAGTCCCATTCTCGAATCTAAAATCATTTTTTTCCTCAACAAGGAAGGGCTCGTATGCAATAATTCTCCCTACTTTTATTTTCATTGACATGTTTATTTTTGTTGATTTTGAAAGATGGGTTCAAACTTATGCTTGTAGCTTTCCCCTTGCTATCAATTTTATGTTCTTCAGTCACTCATGTTTTCCCTCTTTTTTTCTCCTTTTCTTTTTTACAGGACTGAAATCGGCACATCAAAGTTTTAAGCAAGAAATTCTTAATTTTGAGGTAATTACACTCAACTGGAAAAACATTATATTTAAAAAAAGCGTCTTGTTGCATGCCATGACCATTAATCACATAAATAGAAGCTTTGTACTTTGTTTCCATGAGTGTTTTTATTAGATCTGATTTTCCCTACGTGGTATTTCTTTTTCCCACTGAAACTTCACTGAATAATTATGTGAGAAAAGGGTAATTCAACTAATGTGGTTATTCTCAATCGTTCTTTTCTTTTTTCCCCTTAAAATTAGTTTTTCCTTGCATTGATCGATTGTCCTAAAACTCATTTTATTGCGTCTTGAAATCAACTCATGAAATGAAGAAAATAACGTCTTATCAGAAGAAAAAAAAAAATCAAGAGTTATATTTCTAGACAGATGTGTTAAAACTAGTCAAATGTGGCCCAAACATCCACCATATATAGTTTATTCGGATCGATGTTAATTTTAAAACGGTAAATTTATATTTATCACTTTATTTATTAGGAGACGTGTATTATGAGAAGTTAAGTGGGGAACATGAAATAGGTGGGGTAAGAACAATAACTTAGACCTGCTAGTTTATTTTATTAACTTACAATTTTAACAATATAAAAATGTTTGATAAAATATTTAAAGTATTTTTTTAAATTTTAATTTATAAGTTATGAGTTACTTAATTAGCCAGCTTATGTCTTATAGTTTATAACTTGTTTAATTTTTCTAATTATTATTATTTTTATATTTTAATTTCTTTTATCCGATATTATATATTTAATTTTATAGATATAATTAATTATTATATTATTTTTAATATTTATTAAATTATATTGTAATTTTTATGCAGTTTAAATTAAAAAAAATATTCAACATTACAAATTGAAGTGACGAATATTTCATTACGTTAATATATATGAAAATTATACACAATGTAAAAGGGAATCTTAAAGTAAAACTGATTTAAACTGATAAATAAATAAATAAAAATTAATTCTAAGATAATGAAAATTAAATTTAATTAATACTCATTAGATGAACTCATTTAGATAATATTTTTAAGAAAAGAATTAAATTATAATCATATGAAACCGCTGCATCCGACTTCGTTTGTCTCTTCTGGTAGAGCCCTTGTTTTCCAATTTAGTTACAACAAAAAGAAAAGTTACTGTGTTACTTTTGTTATTTATTTATAATTTGACTGAATCTCTTTCTTTGTTTGGTTATATCTCAAATGGATGGTATATAGAACATGGACGGGAACTTTGAGGCAGATAACCTTGATACGTTCATTGACTGGAACGACGACGACTTTCAAGCAACATTTTTGCAGACAAACACTCCTCTCACTGGTTTTGAAGATGCAAATTTATTGGAACATTTTGATTCTCAGTTGGAGCTGCCTCCTGTTCCCTCAGCAGTATACACTAAGCTGCTCTCATTCTCTTACCTTTTAAGTTAATTTTATGAATCTAAATCTAACCATATATATGTAAATTCTTCTGAAAATGGACATTTAGGGAATGTTTAGTTTAAGAAAGTAAAAAGAGACGTGTTTAAGGTTGTCCAATGGAAGAAAGAAGGAAAGAAAATAAACACTCATAGTAAAAATTTGTGAATAAAAATAATTTGATATTTTAATTTACAAGATCAGTTTTCTTGTCTGTCTCTGCGAAATGGAAAGAATGAAAAACATTAGCCCCACATGTTTTTTCATGCTTTCTAGTCAGTAACAGTAATGCCAAAAGAAAAAAGGTTCTGATTTTACTCATTTTTCTTTACTTTCGTATCTGTCGTTCTATGTTTGTGTAGGTACAAACGATGGTTGAAACCACGGAACCTACTTCTGGATCTGATGAGGGATCCTCAAGCGCAGCGGCTACCTTTGTACCGAATCCACTGCCTCCGTTACCAACCACCCCACTTCTTCCTGCAACACAATTAACCCAACCTCTGTCATCTGCGGTAAATTACAATTTTTATTGCTGTAAAACACCAAGCCAAACACACAAAATTCTTACATCTTTATGAAAATTTTTATTACTTTGAATGAGTAATCTTACTTTCTTTAATGCATAATTTAATTAGGAGGGGTTAACGCTTGATGGAGCTGTTCCGTCTGGCCAAAGCCAAGATGTGACCCTAACGGGTTATTTCAGTGAACTTGCTGACTTACAAAGCGAGAATTCGGTCGTGTAAGTTTTCCTGTTATTTTATCAATTATTCATTTTACAACTATCATTACCATAACCAGTATTAAGACGTTAATATGACACTTTTTTTACTGCTAATCTTGAGTGCATGTATGTTATAGGCCTCAAGCTATTCCTCTTTATGACGCGCAAAACCCAATGAATCAACTCGCGATGCCAAATACAATAGAAAACAACATCATTAACCAATCATCCTCTTATCCAACCTTGATCCACCCAAACCTCGTGAGTATAATTGTTGAAAAAACATGTCACACAATTGAGGTTGCACTTCGTACTCTCCGAAGGCCTTTTTTTTTTGTGGACCTTATTGACCATATTTTTTTTGTCAATATCTGGATTTGTATGCAGGTACAGCCAAGGCCAGGGAATGAATCAGGATACTCAGGTGGACAACTTGCCCCACCACAAATACCAGCATTATTTCCGCTTCACAATCATATCAGTAACTCTTATGCTGCTTGGAATTCTATGTGCGTTTTCTACTTCTACTTTATTACACTTAGCCAGTTATGCGTTTAGAAATTATAAACCACAAAAAGACAACAAAAACTGCATGTCTCACGTGGACCCGTCCTCTTTGTCAGTGTCAGACTCAGAATTCAGAATTCTGTATCTTTCCAATTTTTGAAAATTAGAATTAAATATGCTTTCCTGTGCTCAAAATAACGTTCATTTAAATATAAATTGGAAAATTAATGTTTTGATACCCTAAAATAAATAAACCCACCTAAGTTAACAGGTAAATTAAATTTGATTAAAATATTATTACTATTTTGAGTTATGTGGATGTTTATTTATTTAATGGGTGTTAATATATCTCCACTGTGTGAATTTTTAACCGTAGGCCCCAGCACGCCTACTCCTCTGCAACTGATGTCTATGGTGCACAATACGCACCACAATACGCCCCCAACAACTTCATGCAGTATTATTCCATTCCTTTGATCCTTCTTACATTACTTGATTAACTAGTCAACAAAACAAAATGCATGCTTGTTTTTATTCAGGTTGCCGCAGCCATTCACATTACATAATCAAGTAGACCCCTCTGCAATGCAGCAAATTGTTGATTTACGATCTCAAAATTATGTGAGGCCTGTGTACGCAACTTACCCTAGGTACCTAGCTAGTACTTCACTATATTTGGGAATAAGCTTTTGCATGAAATATACAGTAGTGTTATCGTAGACAAATTAACCCTTTAAAAAATCAGCATAAAGTACCAAGCATGTGGTTGTCTTTTGTCTTGTAGGTTGGAACCGTACACAAATTATCATCTTGCTCTGACAAATTATCCAACGAATCCTTTTCAACAAGGTTATAGACCTGTGATGCCTGATCCAGCAGCTCCTATTGCGCCCTCACTTGCTGCTAACTATGGTCAAAACCCTAGCCTACAAGCGACAAGAGGCATATACTTTGGCTCGGGATCCTCACTGCATCCTACGTATGAAATGTTTAGCCTCAAATTTCCATTTTGTTTACTTGTTTAGGAAAAATTATCACCTAAGGCTTTATACAAAATACAAAATATCAACTACATAAAGTCAGAAAAATATAATTACGTTTGATTTATATTTATAAATTTATCTATCAAGGAAATAAAAATTAATGCCTTTTTTAATTGAGGAGAAATCAAAATACCCTTTCAAAAACGATCTATATGTGTTCAATTTGATTAATTAAACAGTTGAATTACAAGTTTATATGGAATAAATCTAGTTTATTTATTTTTATCAGCGAATAAATCTAGTTTATAATTTACTCATAAAGTCTTAAAATTATGTCACTTTAAGAAATAAACTCAATTTAACCTAAAGTAAATATTTTCTTAAAATATGAAAGTGTTGATATATTATATTTATTGAACTAGTATCAAAATATTCAACGAATAGTTCAATAAAATTTAATATATAAATTTAGTTGTTGAAGGAAATAACTTCGAAAAAAGGTTACTAATAAAATAACTTGGTCTGCTTTCTTTAAAATTAGTTTGTTATACATGAAACTTAAAGCAACTTGTAAAATTGAAGTTCTTTCAAAAAGTTGAGAAATATATGGATTTATCAAATATGGCATTATATTTATTTTGTTAATAAGATTCCCTTATTGTAGGTATCATGCATCGTTTGGAAATCAGGGTTGGGGTCAGCACCATTATCCCCAGATGCCTATTGGTCTTGGACAACAAACTGGTACTTCTGTGCAACAGTGGTGAGCAAGCTTTATCAATAACCATTTTCATACTCTCTCCTAGAAGGATGCAAGTCATTTCTTTTGCCAAGCGGCACATTAATTTCTACATGATATATTATAATTCATTAATTTTCTAATAAACTTTCCAAATTCGTGAATGCAATCAAAGGATGATGACTCCCAATCCACAAAGGCAGATAAACACAATGAGTTCCCAGACACTTATTTCAGGGATGCCGGGCCACTCAAGTACAAGGACAACTAGTTCAAGAGTTCCGAACTCTAGGGAGGCTGAGATTGCACCATTTTTAAGGTATCGGAGTTTTTACTTGTTCATTTGAAATTTATTCAATAATTTCATTTTCTTAATGAAAAGTTTATCCAGAATGCAACAAGAGGCCAGTGCATCAACTAATGAAGTCCAAACTAGTCGTGACAAAGGAAAACCTCTAACAATTTCATCATCAGCTGGGTAATTTACTTTAAGTTATCTATAATTTCTCCTCCACTGTGATTAAGTAAAATGAACAGATTCGTGAATATTGATCGTGTTCCAATTAATTTTCTTTCAAGGCATTGACCAGGAAGAAAAAGTAAAAAGGAAACAACATTTGAAAAAGTATTTTTATAACATTAACAAAATTTACAAGCATGAGAGGTGTAAATCAAAGAAAGTACTGAATGCCCATTCTAAAGCGATTGATTAAGATGTAAGAAAGGAATATAGGAAGAAAATAATAAAAACTTAGAGTAAGAAATTAATAAACGTAATAAGTGATGTGATAAAAAATAGTAAGAAAAAATATGCATGCAGTGAAAATGAAAAGAAAAGAAGTATATTTTTAATGATCCTTAGAGAAAGATAGTGCAGAAAATAATGATGAAAGGCGAAAATAATAACATTTTTTTATATGTAAAAAGAGAAAATAAAAAAAGTGCTAAAGTGATTGATATATAGTGGTTTTAGTAGTTATCATACCATCACTCCTACAAGTATATATCCTGAAAACTCATAGAAGTCTTATACTTGACGTTCTATTTTATGTGGTTAAATGTGTGCACAGGACTCAACCTTCTGAAACGATTAGAAGGATTTTAAATATGAATCCTGCACGTGCTGTTACATGGGATACTCGCTTCATGACAGAACAAATTCAAAACAATAGCATGGCAGCTGAAAGGGTAAAAATATCCAAAATACTTCTGATTTCAGTTTAGACAATGATGATGATGAACATGTATTGAAATTGTAGAAACCACTCATGACATGAAATTTGAGACGTATTTTTATAAATTTCAATATCTTCTCAATTTATTTGCTGACAAAAAAAATGAGCTTATTTATTTGTCGTTGTGTGTGATATTGTAAGAATAGTCATGTACTCTTAAGTTGCCTGTGATATTTGCATGTGCATGGAGTTTTATTACCCTGTAAGATTACCAATCTTGCCCACAACTAAACATGGAAATACGGATGTTGGATGACAGGTACATTACGCACCACCACGTCGTGGTCGTCCTCCCAAACGGCGTGATATAGAGGGATCTTCTTCTCAACCTAGAAAGGTAAGCTTTTTACTAAACCATGAAACGACAAACAACTATTTTAATATCGAAAAATATAACATTATCACATTATTCTCCAAAACAAACCAAAGAAATTTCAAATAGATCTTTGAAAGAATAACCTTAATTTTATGTATTATATTAGCCCAAATAAAGATGATGAGGTTGTTCTGTTTGGTTTGTTTTGAGTAGGCGCAGAAGGTTTCTACCGAAACAAGAGGTGGAACAAGTGTTACATCACAAGGAGCCCAAAGGACTCCTGAGAGCGTGGTGAATAGAGATCAAAACGCTATACTCCCAAACCCAAACCCAAACCCAAACCCCCTCTCTGCTGCTCCTAGGTACACTCCGCACCTCAAAACCCAATTTCTCTGCTGCTATTTCTCAGTATCTATCTCAGCATTTAGCTCTCACAACTTTAGAGTGCAGAAGAAACTAATAACTTTTGTGGTTCTGAATTTTCAGTCACTCTGTACAAACTGCTTCTGACGTGCAATTTGAGAGGCAAGACCCCAAATCATTCAAACTATCACCAGGTAATTACAATTCTCTAAGCCACATTTTGTTTTATCAAGTATCAGTTGCTAATGAGCTGAAATTTATACTATGTTGCCAGCAATTACTTGTCTTGTTATTCAGCAATATTCTACTCAGTTACTGTGTCTACGTCATTATTGAAAAAAATAATTTTATTAGAACCAATTTTTCATTCTTCACCAAAAAGGGCTTCAGAATTTATGATAATTGATGATTCTCTTCTTGCAGGGAACTAATGGGCCAGCCTGCTGAAACGAAGTGTCGTGTGCCGGGAATTCTCATGAGAGTTCAATTAGATGATGTTGTATACTATTGTTCTGGCAATTCTCAAAGAATAGAAACAAATATTCTGGCTTTCAGTAATATTATTTGCATATATATCAAAAAAAAAAAAAGGAAAACTGCGTTTCTGGGACTTGTTTGCCCAAATCTTATTTGCCCAAATAATATTTTTGGGACTTGTTTTGCTAGGAAGTGCTGGATATATAGCTTTATAATTGGCCTGTGTTAATGTGTATTTTTGGGACAACAGGGCAATCTAAACTAAATTAACGGCGAGTTGGTTCAAGTTTAAAAATAAAGTGTTTCTTTGAAGTAATAAGAAAAATGTTTCTTACAAAAACATAAATTAATTATGTCTTGTGTTACAATTACAAAAATACATTTTTCTTTTATTTTTTACCAACATAAAAAAATATATTATAAAAGATATTTGAGGTATTTTAATCCGTGTAAGAAAAATCTTAGATTATTTTGTATGCGTATCAGACTGTATGTGATAAACAAAATTGTAGTGGAAGAACCTTAATTCTTGTCATATTCCATATCAATGTTTGCCTTTTAATCATCTCCAAACATATCATTAATTTTGGCGCAGAAAGTAAACATCTTCTAAATAAATAAAAAAGAATCTTTACACACTTGAGTCTTCTTTGGTAGTATTTGCCCCCAATTTATCCAGTTTTGTTACGTTTATTTATCAGAAAAAAAAAATATTTTATAAATCAGAATCGGAGTAATTGAAGTATTGGAACCCCTTTACTGAAAATATGTTCAACTAATATAGGTTCAAGTTCATCCTTTTCCCCCACAAAACAGAAAAAAACCTAGACCAAAGGAGTACCCTAAATCCCTCACCCTCTTGTATGATACACATGAAGTTCCCTAGTTACATTCAAACTACTTTCAAAGCAGTAACACTATCATGTTCATTGGGTGGTTTCAAAAAACTTGTCATTGTTCTGTACTATTTTCAGTAATCCTAGCGGTACTACGTGTTTTTTATTTCTCACCCATACAACCAACAGAAAATATAACTTCATGACAGACCAAAGATAATCATTATTCAGTGTATACCCTTCCAAAAACCACATCATCTCCCTATATGTCCTATTGTAGATATAATTGGGTGCAAGGATAAAACTTTATTGATATAAACTAATATTTATATATCTTCAATAAAAACGGAATGTAAAATCATAATTTAAAAACATATCTAAACCAAAAAACAGTTTAAAATCAAAAATCTGTTACAAACAGACTACTAGACTTGGTAACTAATACCCTAGATTCATGGAACCAAAAAACTAAATATCAAATCCCTTAATTTTTGTTGTTTCTCTTGAACTTGTATTATTCTGAATTTTTCCAAATTACATCATAAGAGGCATTTTTCCAACACTCCTCATTGCCTCTTTTGATGTAAATTCCAATTTTGTCTTTCAATTCTTCAAATCTACCTCTTGGAGGAACTTTAATTAAAATATCATCTAATTGATTATTGATCTTCAAAATCTTTTTTCGTGGACTTTGATCTGCACGACGGACATCCTTGCTTCTCTTCTTGACAGATTTCTTGGTTGCCTTAACCTTAGCTTTTAAAATTGCTACAGGAATACATGATGGTCTTTCCTTAATATCATCCCTGCTAATAAATTTGGTAACTTGGCCCCTGGGCCTCTTTTCAATTCTCATTGATCTACCAACAGGGCCATTAACAACAACAGATCCTTGCCTGCCTTTGAACGCACAACTCTTCTTCTTCTTTGCTTTCTTAATTGTTTCCATTTTCTCTCAATTCCCAACTTTAGCCGCAGAGGAATAGGCTAAGTCGGTTTGTATATTTGTCGAGAAGCTTTTGTCCTTCATCTTTATTGACATCAATTTAATGTCAATTGAATCAAAGACTTCACAAGTTTTATCTTTGAACACATCAGCATAATCTTTCTCTAAAAGTTGTCCGACACTTAACAAATTTTGATCAATCTCAGGAACATATAGAACATCAGAGATTATTCTTTTACCTGAGTCAGAATCAATGACAATATCACTTATTCCTTGGACCTCAATATAGTCTCCATTCCCAATTCTGACTTTCGAAAAACGGGTTTTGTGCAGCTTTACAAACATGCTTTTATCATGAGTCATGTGATGAGTGCATCCACTATCAATCAACCATGTTTCACTAGTGATGTCACTAGCAAAGCAAGTTGCCACAAAAAGATGCTCCTCCTTCTCATAATAGTCTCTTGAGCAATTTGCGCCTCTTGTCGCTTTCTTTTGCATACCTTCTCTACATGACCCTTTTGATTGCAGAATCTACACACCACATCGGGTCTCCACCAACATCTCCAATGTGGATGAGAAGTTTTTTTGCAGTATTGACATACTGAGTACTTCTCCTTCTAGTCATTGTCATCCTCATCACTTTTCTTCTCATTTTTCCAACCTTTCTTCTTTGTTTTGTAACTCGGCTGTGACTTTGCTATTAAAGCTCCTTCAATATTTGGCGGCTCTTGTCTCAACATTCTTCTCTGCTCTTGGGTTTGCATAGAGTTTATCAACTCGGTTAATGAGATTTTCGTGAGATCTCTAGAATCTTCAAGTGAAGAAATCTTTGCTTCAAACCTCTCAGGGAGGCTCACCAGCACTTTTTCTACAATTCTTCTGTCAGGAAAATTTTCACGTAATAAACGAATTTTGTTTATCACGATCAAGAGTCTATCAAAATATTCTTTGATAGTCTCGGTCTCCTTCATCCTCAGCATCTCAAATTCTCTTCCGAGATTGAGAACTTGCATCTGTCGAGTTCTTTCATTTCTTTGAAACGCCTCGTGGAGAGTATCCCATGTTTCTTTAGCTGTTTCATAGGCCATAATTTTAGTGAAAACAATATCAGAAACAACAGAGTGAATACAAGTCTTAGCCTTCGATCTTCTCATTACTTCATCATTGTAATTTTTGATTTGAGCTACAGTTGGATCTTCTTGTAGCGGTTGAATTTGACATCACAATATCCCACAAACCACTTGCTTCTAGATAAGACTTCATTTTGACAGACCATATCTCAAAGTTTTCACCTAAGAAGACTGGTGGAGTTGCCATGAAATTTCCGGCCATATCTTAATACTCGTCACTCGGGTCTCAGTGATCTCTTGTATTTTTTTTTATCTCTCACACTATCAGGCCCTTAAGAACTAAGAGCTCTGATACCACTTTGTAGGTATATTTGGGTGCAAGGATAAATCTTTATTGATATAAACTAATATTTATACATCTTCAATAAAAACAAAATGTAAAACCATAATTTAAAATATATCTAAACCAAAAAACAGTTTAAAACCAATTATAAAATCAAAAGTCTGTTACAAACAGACTACTAGACTTGGTAACTAACACCCTAGATTCATGGAACCAAAAAACTAAATATCAAATCCCTTAATTTTTGTTGTTTCTCTTGAACTTGTATTATTCTGAATTTTTCCAAATTACATCATAAGAGGCATTTTTCCAACACCTGCACTCCATTTCATGTATTCACATGCGTAATATTCAACGCAGAAGACACATGTACACCTTGGTTTCCACTGCATAACATTCAGCACAGAAATCACACACACATCAAGCCTCATCATCTCACAATATCGAATAACAGAGGATAAGAATATTTTAATTTTTTTCTTAGAGAGAGCACAAATTATACTTTTGTTCTGATGGATTTGTTCTTACAGAGAGAGCAAATTATACATAGGAGTGTCGATGTGGAGGGTGGAGGTATTTTGACATTGTGGTACAATAAGACATTTAATTGCGTAAGGGTAGTGGAGGGGAAAGGTTTCATTATCATCGAAGGGGAGTATAAAACGGGAGAGGGTGACCGTGTAACTCAAGCTGGGATTATTAATGTGTATTCTTCTTGCTTAATGAGAAAATTGAACTCTAGGAAGAAATTGAACGTATAAAGAGTACAAGTAATACTATAGCATGGTGTGTGGTAGGCGATTTTAATGCAGTTAGACATCTCAATGAAAGAAAGGGTTCAGGTCAAGAAAGGGTGAATAGGGTAGAATTGGAGGTTCAATACATTTATGGATAAATGTCAAGTGTTTACTTGGTATGGGGAGGAAATTTACTTGGTATAAGCCAAACGGTACTACTAGAAATAGGATAGATAGAGTCTTAACCTCGGATCTTTGGTTGGAATGTAGCCTGGTTCTACTCAAGACATATTGAGTATGATTGACTATTGTGCACTGGTGGTTAAGAATATATTTATTGATTGGGGCCCAAGCCGTTTAGAACATTTGACACATGGTTTGAGTTAGACGGGTTTAAGGTAGAAATGCTTGGGAACAATAGGTGAATTGTGGTAATAGTATGGAGAAGGTGAAATTAAAGTTACAAGAGCTTAAGCAAGCTCTGAAAGAGTGGAAGGAGCAAGTTTTTAATAGTGATAAAGTGAGAAAGCAGAAAATTCTAGAAAATTTGAAGAATTAGACCAAAATGATGATGAAGGGAACTCACAAGAGGAAACGAGGGTTAGGAAAATAGGATTATCAGGGAAACTGAAAACTATGTCAGAAAGAGACAATGATAAAATAGAAATCAAGACTACCATTGGATTGAGAAAGGGGACACAAACTCAAAGTTTTTTCATGCTAGTATGAGATGGAGATCAATCTCAAAGTTTTTTCATGCTAGTATGAGATGGAGATCAATAAATAATAAGATTAAAGGACTATATATTAATGAGGAGTGGTGTGAAGATCCACAAAAGGTGAAGGAGGGAGTACAATCGTACTTTGAGAATAGATTTCAAACACAACTGAAATTAAGGTTGCACTTAGATAGGATCCAATTTAGAAAGATCACTGTATTTAAGGAAGATGAAATTCTACATGCAGTTAAATAGTGTGGGGGCACAAAGAGTCCGGGCCTGGATGGGTTCAATTTCAACTTTATCAAGAAAAACTGGGATGTTATACGACTTGATATAACTAGTGTTATTCAATGATTTTATGAGACAAGATATATTCTTAGAGGGTGTAATGCATCATTCACCAGCCTGATCCCTAAGAGAGAAAATCGAGATAGTTTGGAGGATTATAGGCCCATTTCATTGGTAGGATGTGTCTATAAATTGATTGCAAAGACTTTATCCAATAGACTAAAAGGAGTGTTGGAAAACATGATTGATAAGAAGCGGATTTCTTAGTGGGAGGGGGTTGTTGGATAGTGTGCTAATAGCTAATATAATGATAAATTATCTTAGGAAGGAAAGGTTGAAGGAGTGATAGTAAAGGTGAATTATGAAAACTCGGTGGATTGATTATATGATAAGGAGGTTAGGATTTGATTACAAGTGGATCGATTGGATTAGAATGTATCTCAATTCAGCCACAGTCTCGGTTTTGATCAATAGAAGCCTAACCAAGAAGTTCAAACCTAGAAGACTCGTTATGTGTTTTCATTAATTTTATATATATATATATATATGTATATATATATATAATATAGTGTGCAGGAGTTTATATGATAGTGTGGAGGGACTTTTGTGCTCAATGATCTGGTTCATAGTATTTTAAGAGTCTTATTTATATATATATATATATATATATATATATATATATATATATATATATATATATATATATATATTTTTTTTTTTATAAGGATCCTTAAGTGCTTTTGTTTTAATACCTTTTTAATATTTATAATAAAAACATTCAATTTAACATTTAATATATATATATATATAAACTTTTAATTAAGAAATAATTTCTTTAGTTAATAAAGGTCAAATAAATGTAACTTGTAATTATTATTTAACTCAATTCTCGTAAATATTATAATTGATTTGGTAAAACAATTAAGCCGTGAAAAACAAGTGATATTGGACTCTCATAATGTTTGTACCTGTTGTGTTGTTATAAAATAAGGTACTGGCAGTTTTCTTGTGAGAATTCGAAAATATAGCTGTTATCGCAAGGAACCGGCTGGCTCTAACAACAACAATACCTTTCTTGATTGTTTCTTAAAGTCGCTCCTTAGTGCTCCGAATGCTCCGAATTCTACCGTCCCGGGAGGGGGGGTTCCTGCAGGCACTCCAACGCTCAAGTCAGTTTAGGATTAGAGTGTGCAGGAATATCAATCAGAGTTTATAAGTACCTTAACTAAGATGACTGAGCCTGTATTTATGGGTGTATAATTATGGGCTTAATGAGTTTGGGTCCACTCTATTCTGTTAAGATCTGATAAAGAATAATAACAGAAATCAGTTACACCAGATTTGGTTAAGATTTGTACCTACCTTTTCAATATTCTAGTTGAGGGGCTGCCACGTCAGCCATACAGTACAATAGCTAAAGATATCATAATCATAAAGGTTAACTTTCCCAAATTTTTTTCTAATTAACTTCTTTCCAAATTTTTCTAATTAAGCTATTTCCATTTTTTTAACTCAGAATAAATTTATAGAAACTTTTTTAAAATATTGTTATATATAATTAGTTTTTTTTTTTTTTGATAAAAAAAGTCTTCATGTCTAAACTTTTTTTCAAAAATCAAGTCTTCAAGTCTCATGTTAGAAAGAAAATACAATTCAACTAGGATGAATATTCTTAATGGAGAATTAAATTTCCTCCTCTTATTTATTTATCTTTTTTACTTAGAATTGTATGTTTGTGGAATATTTTTGTTGTCATAAAATTCTTATTAACAACTTATCAATGTGTTTGGATTAACTCATTGAATGAATAAAACCACGTCCTTTAAACAAAATTTCAAAATTTCAAACAAATGTTACATATAATTTTCTTTTCCAGAAGAAGTTGTGCTAAAAGAACTTGTTATTGATTCCACATTGATTAGAAATATATCCTAACAAGGTTGTTGGGTCTATCAAGATACTATAAGGCCATCTTTACTATATAGGCTTACTCACGAGTTGAAGAATCTCAACGTGAGAAACGTGTATTAGAGATTTCACGTCAAAACTAAAAATAAGGTCTTTCAATACTTTATAAGTGGATGCAAAACTCACCTTACAATGTTAATCAAAATTATGAACCAAACAAATGTATATAATTTTAATTTTGAAAAAAAGTTAATCATGTTAGAAATTTAACTGTTTAATATATATATATATATATGGGGGTTATAAAACTTACTTTACAAGTTTATTATTTAATAAGACGAATAATCAATTTATTTGTGAGAAAGTTGTATTAAAAGAATCAATATGTTAAAGATTTCACACAGTTTAAAGATATACTCAAGCTATAATATATAAATGATATAAATGGTGGTAAAATTTGTTGTATAAGTCGATTTAGTAAGGTGTGATTTACATCTAAATGGTGTATAATTTGGAACAAAACAATTAATTACTATGTATTCATGAAATAAGTAGAGTGATTTTATTGACTGTTTACATATTTTATCAATATTTATTATTTACTAAAACTATTAGTTTTTATTACAGTAATTTTAATTTCTTTTATGAACTCATTTATTATTTTAAAGTATTTCTCACACAAGTGTAATATTATCTTATCAACTATATATGCGTTAAAAGTTGAAGGTGGGGTGTTCTCTGGTTTTGAGCAACAATAATCTATTTTATTCACCTTTGAGACGGTTTATGTAAGCAAAAGTCAACGTAAAACCATTTAATAAGTATTTTAATTTTCAGGCCTCTCTAATGTAGTTTCAGAAATCTAGAAAACCTGCTTGTGGTGGACCCAATAATATTAAACTGCAACTTTGTAAGATGAATATTTTTTGAGAAACATTAATACAAGACACTCAGTTTCATGCAGTTACACTGTTTATGAATATTTTATATCATCATAATTTAAAAGTTTATTAGCACAGAGTGTAATGCACAAAAAATGATAAAGATATTTGATTATAGGTCCATGCTTTGTTGACAGCAAAGCATCTTTTGTTATCTCATCATACCATAAAATGCATCATTAAAACGTTATAAATGCAGAGGGTAATTGTTCAGATAAGTTTTACATATAACACGCGAAGATCACAGAGATTTGATTATAGAAGGTGCATTCTTTGTTGACAAAAAAGCATCCTTTGTAATTTCTCTTGTGAGAGGTCCTTGTTTTTCCATAGATCAATGTACATGCACAACCTTTATCTATAAATACCTAATCAATGTTTATAATTTTTCTGTCTCTCTTTTCTCATACCATACGGCATCATCTATAATATCTAGAATTTCTTTTCTCTCATTAGGAGTTCTTTAATATTTGAGGTATTATGAGTAACTTTTTACTAATATACTAGAGAAAGAAATTGTGTTTTTTTTGTTATTCATTTATTTAACCGAATTTCTGTGTCTTTGATCCATCACAAATGGATTATGTACAGAACATGGATAGAGATTTTGAGCAAGACAAGCTTGGTATGTTCGTTGACTGGAACGACGACGACTTCCAACCAACATTTTTACAGACACACATTCCCCTCTCTGATTTGGAAGATGCAAACTTAATGGAACAGTTTTTGTCTCAAACTGATCTCCCTCCTCTTCCCCCTACTGCAGTAACTACTGAGGTAGCACTCATTTTCTTAACTTTTAATCTTATTTTATAAATTTTACTATATATATGTAATAACTTATTTTGAAAATGGTCATGCATAGTTTGGGAAGGAAAGGAAAAGGGAAAAAACTAAAATCCAAGAAAAAAATCTAGTAGAAGGTAAAGAGATGGTTTATTAAACAACTTTTGAAGATGTTACACAGAAGAATGAAAAGAAAGGCAAAACAATTTCTTTTTTCTTGTTTAATTGCTTAGAAAATAAAGAAACACGCGTAAATAAAATTATAAATATTATTACTAAAAAATAAGTGTATAAAATAAAAATGATTCGATATTTTAATTTACTGGACCCCACACGCTTTCATGCTTTCGAGCTTGTAATAACACCACGCTTGTTTCTTCCATTCCAAATTAAGTGTCATTGTTGTTTAGTTCACTTTTTTAAGCTCTGGTTATTATTCCAAATAAAGTATTATTAGTGTTTCTTTCATTCAAGATAAAGCATGTGTACATCACACAGACATTTGTACAGTGTCCATAAAATGAATCTATAAATGTTTGTTTGTGCATGTAATGAATGATTGGGAATTTATTTGAATTATCCAGGTGGAGCCATTGACTGAAATCGGGAACCCAACATCTTTGTCTGGTGAGGGTTCTTCTAATGCAGCGGCTGTCACTGTCGCTCCAAATCCATTACTACCAAACACCTCACTTCTTAATGCGCCAGAATTAAACAACCCTCTATCATCTGCGGTAAATTAACACTTTTTACTGCTATAAAACACCAATCCAAACCCACAATTATGACATCTCCTATATCTTCAATTGTTTCTATATATATATGTGCCACTTTAGATGACAAGTAATCTTACTTTCCTTAATGCATAATTTAATTAGGAGGGGTTAATATTTGATGGAGCTCTTCCATCTGATCAAACCGAAGACACGACCCTAGAGGGGTACTTCAACCAACTATCTGAATTGCAAAATGCCAATTCGGTTGCGTAAGTTTTTCCTATCATTTTGTGAATTATTCATTTTATATCTCATCGAGTAATCAGTATTAAAATGTTAATTTAGCATTTTTTGACTTGCTATAATATTCTTCATTCCTATACTGTAGGCATCAAGGGGACGAACAAAACTCAACGAACCAACTCTCCATGCCAAATATAACCAACAACAATTACAATGTTATCAATAGTAATCAATCATCCTCTTACCCAGCAATGATCCACCAAAACCCTGTGAGTATAACTGTAGAAAAAACATGTTTAACAGTTAAGGTTCAAGTACATATTCCATAGGCTGTGCTTTTTTTTTTAACCTTATTGTCCATAATTTTTGTCAATATCTGGACTTGTATGCATGTACAGACAAGGACTGGGAAAAGTGAGAGGGCACAGTCCAGTGGACCATTTGCCCCTCCCATGCCACCTACATCATTACCGCAGCACAACGATAACTCTCGTGCTGCGAGGAATTCTAGGTGCTCTTTTACTTTTTCTACTTCTGCTTATTAATTACTTATCCACTTATGCAACCCACTTAAAATTTTTTATCCACAAAAGACAACAAAATTTTTGATTCACATATCACTATATGTGTGAGACTCACAGTTTTGTATCTTCCTAATTTTTTAAACTTGAAACTAAATATGGTTCCATGTGCTCATAATGAGGTTCATTTGAATGTGAATTTTAACCGCAGACCCGGACACTTTCAATTATCTGCTTCTGATGTATATGGTGCACAATACGCACCCAACTATACCCAGTACGATTCCATTCCTCAGCTTCTTAATGCAATTACTCGATTAACAGGTTAAGAAAAAAATGCATTAACTGATTGTTTATTGTTCAGAACCCTACAGCCATTCAATCCTGTGCAGAATCAAATAGGCCACGCCTCTCAACTGCAGCAGATGCTGGATTTACATTCTCAGGATTCTAGAAGGTCTCTCTACCCAACGGGCCCTAGGTATCTAGCTTGTATTTCACCTTATACATGAAATATAATATATTGTTACCATGGAAAAGTTATAACCATTCTATAAATCAGCATAATACCAAGCATGTTGTTGCTTTTTGTCATAGGCCGGAAATGTTCTCAAATCTTCAGCCTGGTTTGGTAACAATGCCACCAAATCCTTTTCAACCAGATTATAGATCTATACTGTCTGATCCTGCAGCTCCGTCCGGGTCCTCAGTTGCTAACTATGGTCAAAACCCTAGCCTATTTGGGACATCAAGCAATCCCTTTGGTTCCGGATCTTCACTGCTTCCTATGTATGAAATGTTTGGCCTCAAAGTTTCCACTTTGTTTTAAGAAAAAAATTTCCATTTAAGGTTTTTATGTATGAATTGGAAAATATTAAATAGCCCTAAGTTCAGAAAATATAATTAGATTTTATTAATTTATCTTTCTATTTTATTGATTTATCTCCTGTTTTCTTTAATAGAGATAAAAACGTTTTAAAAATATAATGTCTTCTTCAATCTGAGGAGGGACCAAAATTCCCCTTTCAACAACTCTCTATATGTGTGTTAAGTTTTATAAATCAAACCTAGAAATAAATTTTTTTATTGAATAAATGAAGTTTAAAAATTACTTATAAAATCTTTAAATTATAACATTTCATTAAACAATTTCAATTTAATGTAAAATAAATTTCCTTAAAAAATATGAATAAAAAGACTTCATATAATTGTTGAGTAAGTATTGAAGTGTTCATTGAATAAATTAACAAAATTTATTGTATACATATTATTGTTGAAGGGAATAAATTCATGAAGTAATTTTATCTCTTTTCTTTGTAATTAACGTGCTACATATACAATTTGAAAGAGATTTTAAAAAATTGTAATTATTTCAAAAAGGAGAAGTATATCCATTTATCAAATATAACACTATTTATTTGTTATAATCAAAATATTATGTTTTTGCAGGTATCAACAGTTGTATGCAAATCAGGTTCAGCATTATCGTCCCCAAGTGATGATGCCAAATGATCAAGGACAGCAAAGTGGTTCATCAATGGCACAGTGGTGAGCAACCAATTTATCAATAGCTATTAACACTCACGCCTAGAAGGAATCAATGGAAATTTCTTTCTACCAAGCGATACATTAATTAATTTCTATATGATAATAATTACTTAATTTTCAAATAAAGGTCCCAGATTGGCGATTACAATCAAAGGATGACGGCTCTCAATCTACAAAGGCAGATTAGCACAAGTTCACAGACACTCGTTTCAAGGTTTCTGGGCCAATCAAGTTCTGGGACAATTGAAGGGACAAGTTCAAGAGTTCCTAACTACAGGGAGGCTGAGATTTCACCCCTTTCGAGGTATAAGATTTTTTTTAGTTTCATTCGGGGATGGTTTTCTTTATCCATTGAAACAACAAGGATTATGTTCATACCAATGATATCATTGTATAATGGCGTCAAATTTTACACTATTTTACTTTATGTTTTAGAAAATAGAAAGTAATAAAAAAATATTCTTCATTTGTTATCAATATTTTCATTTTCTCCATAAAAAAGTTTACTAAAAACTTCAAAACTGTTTAACTAGATTGCAGCCGGGAACTACAGTCTTACCAAATGAAGTCTATGTCAGTGGCGACAGAGGAAATCAGCCAGGGACTTCATCAACTCGGTAATTTAAGATTATCTATGATTTCTGTTGCACTTTAATTAGTCTGTAAAATGAGCAAACTAGTGAGTATGGGACATGTCCAATATTTTTTTCTTAAAGTTCTGAATATGTCCATCGTAATTTGTAATAATTGGAGTGGAAATAATGTTAAGAAGAAAAAATGAGAGTGGGAAATTGATAAATATGATTAGTGATATACTAAAAATACAGTGAAAATGAGTGAAAAAGAATGATTGGGTCTATATTTATAATAATCCTTAAAGAAAGACAGTAAAAAAACTTAATTTAATGAAAATTGGGAGAAAAAATATCAACAAGACATATATAGTAGAGAAATGTATATAGTATTTTACTAAAGAGAAGTAAGTGATAAGTTTAATAAAGAGCACTAGTCTTGAAATGTTTAATATACTTAGTAGCTTTTGTATATCACTCCTACGAAATGTTGAATACTAAAGAAGTCTTTTCCCTAGTCAAGGGCATTGTATACTTGAAGTTTTATTCACGTGATTGAATATGTGCACATATAGGAACGAACCATCCGAGACAATTCAGCGAATTTTGAATATGAATCCATCACGGATGCTTACACGGACCATTCCTAGCATCTCTGGTGATCAAAGCGGGAGCTTGACAGATGAAAGGGTAAAAATATGCAAAATATTTCCTATCATTTCATGTACAGCAACGATAATGAACATCTATAATCAACACTGAGTTATTAAAATATTTGAAGCTCTACATTATTGTGAAAGGGTACTCGTAATTATGATCATAAATCAATTGTTGTCATTGAGTGATAAAGTCCATATCATCATTTGCTCATAATCACAAGACATTAGTATATTAGTTGCAAAAATTATCATGTTCTTGGAAACAACTAAACATGGATGTTGCCTGACAGATGCCTTATGTACCACCACGCCGTGGTCGTCCTCCGAAAAGACGCGATCCAATAGAATCCTATTCTGAACGTGCAAAAGTAAGCATTTTACTAAATCATGCAAGAACTAAACAACTATTTTAGCTCATAATGTATGGTTACGTTATACTTTCAGAAATCAAAAATAGTAGTTTACTCACTATGCAAGTGTGGATATGTTGTCTTTCTATTTACTGCAATATATAGAATATATGAATGAACCCCCAAAAATGAAATTATGAGGTCGTTCTGCTTGGTTTGTTTTGGGTAGTCGTTGAGGATTTCTGACACTAGAAAAGCTGGATCGTCAAGTACATCCCAAAGAGCACCTAGGACTCCGGACATTGGGGTGAATAGAAATCACCCTGATGCTTTACTCCCAAACCCTCCTTCTGCTCCTAGGTACACTCCACACCTCAAAACTCAGCTTCCCTGTTGCTCTTTCTATCATTTAACTATCACAACTTCAGACTGCAGAAGAAACTAAAAGAATTCATGCTTCTCAAATTTTAGGCACTTCGATAACACCGCCTATGGAGTGGAATTTGAACGGCGAGGTCAACCCCTTGACCCCAATCTCAGATCATTTAAACCACCAGGTACCAGCCAATTTTAGATTTTGAGCGATAAAAAAACTTCAGAATTTATGACAATTGATTATTTTCTTCATGCAGATAAATGATGTGCTGAGCCTGCTGGAACAAAGTGCCAAGTACCGGAAATTCTCAACGCTAGCTAAATGGATAATATCAATTCGTGTATCTAAAACTTCTTGTTGTTCTGACCATTCTCATAGATTAGAAACAAAGACAAATAGCTTTTAGTAATATTACTTGCACATATCAAATTCAATGAAACTAGAAGAACAAAAAGGTGCCGTTCAAAAAGAAAAAAAAAAAAAAAGGCTATGTAATAATTTTGTGTGTGCAAATAATATTGTCTGGACAATGCACCATATTGTTTGTATCTATCAGTTTTGCAAAGTAGTGCTGGTTTACCTTTGTAATTGTTGTATTAATATGTGTGGCCCAAGAGGCCCACCAAGCCCCTAAACTATCATTGCTTTTTCGATATTTTGCCCATAATTTTTTTCTTCTTGAAAAGTCAGCTTACAAGAGATAAAACAGGTGATTTGCAATAATGTTGAGGTGCTTTTGTTTAAGTTTTTTTTTAAAAAGTAAATTTTATTTAAAATCTGATGTTTTGGAAACTATATCTAGCGCCATAGGCAAAACGAATACAACATTATATCCTTAATAAAAAAATTAAATAAAACCTATATTTCGTAAATTTTTTGTATTTTGGATTGTACAGTCCGAAATAAAATAAAAAGTTGTACTCCGGATTATATAATTTAAAATCAAAAAAGTTATATTTCGAAATTCAGAATAAAAAAAATATTTTAGATTATATAATCTGAAATAGAAAAATATCTTATAGATTGTATAATTTGGAATATAATTTTTGTATTTGGGATTGTACAATCCAGAATGTAAAAAAAATTATATCCCGGACAAAAAGAAATTGTATTTCAGATTTACAATATGGAAAGAGTATTTTGAAAATTATGCGATACAAGAGTCATAGAGGTACAAGAAGAACGTGTCCATGATTAAATTGCTCAACTCGTGTGTGGAACTATATATTTAAGGATGGTCCGATAATCCTGATACCATCTTAAGAGTCTAACTCAACCTAACAAAATCGAATTGTAAGGTGAGATTTGCATCAAATTATATATCATTGAAAAACATTATCTCTGATCAATATCTAATCTTAAAAACAAAAAGCAAAAGTATCTGTTATTTAGCATTTATTTTTATTATAATTATTAAAATATTATTTATTTATTATTATATATTACTATACATACACATGAGAGTCTTTTATAATTGTTTTTTTGTCTTTACATTTTTTTAATTTTATTTACAGTAATTTATAAAAAAAAAAAAAAAATTAATAATAAAAAATATTATTTTTTATTT
>Ga0099825_1003064_pt1 | contig 22307 bp, 13 predicted proteins | sample SiratroredBW_FD_76838 | JGI IMG/M metagenome (GOLD analysis project Ga0099825, IMG submission 76838) | Root nodule microbial communities of legume samples collected from California, USA - Siratro red BW | ecosystem: Host-associated > Plants > Roots > Nodule | place: USA: California | collected... | reverse complement strand
TTTTTTCTATTATTTGGTTATTTTTTTTTAAGTATTTTTTTTATTTTTTTTTTTTTTTTTTTTTTTTTTTTTTTTTTTTTTTTATTTATTTATTTATTTTTGTTATGACTATCTCAAAGTGTCACTTATTTGTTGTTCGCTATGTACACCTACTTAACTTGTTGCCTATATTAAACTTCTTGATCATATTATGGTTTCCAAATCTGTAGTAGGTAGTAATATTTGATTCATTGTAATTTACTTATTGTTCACTCAAGAAATCTGGGCCGATGATTTCTTTCTTATGGAATTTTTGGTGATTTGTTTTGTTTCATTCAGAGATCTCATTAACTAGAGATAAGATCTTTCAATAGTTTATAAGTGGGTGCAAACCTTACTTTATTAGCCAAATTTGTAAGGTTGAGTTAGACTTAAAATTCACTTCTTAAGATGGTAGCAGAGTCTATTCTGCCAAAGTTGTTGGGCCTATCGGTTCACTTGATATCGAGCTACCCATAAATACATAGTCCCACACTCGAGTTAGGGAGTCTTGGAATGAGGGGTGTGTGTTGGAGATCCCACATTAACTAGAGTTAATACTTTTCAATAATTATAAGTGGGTACAAACTTACCTTATTAACCGATTTTGTAAGGTTGAGTTAGACCAAAAGTCTATTTCTTAAAACCATTAACAAGCAAACTACGTTATGTTTTACTTGCTTGTAACTAGTTTGGCACTTGTCATGAATTATCACACATATATAGTTCAACCAATGACTCACTGCTTGAACCAGTGACCTAGTGCTCCAGTTGAGTCTTGATGACCGCATCAAGTTTAATAACATTACTTCAAATATTCATTATGCTACAAGCCTCTGTCCTCAACAAAGACCAAAGAGGTATTGGTTAGAATCTATTTTTTATGGGTCAGCAAGGCCAAAATCCATTGGTTTGTAGATGGTTCCTTTGTAGTTGACATACTGCATTAACAAAAAGAGGCTACATAGTCCTATAAAATTCTTGCCATGGCAGGGTCTAGGGAAGGGTCAGCCCATCCTGTATTCATGGTAGGCAGTCTTACCTTGCATTTTGTAAGATGTTGATTCCATGGCTTGAACTTGTGACGTCCTAATCACTTGGCAGCATTTCTAACTGTTGTGCCAAGGCTGCTTCCCTCACCAAATTGACAATTAACCTTGTTCACAATCTGTTAGCCAGTCAATTTGCAGGAAAAAATTGACCAAGTCTCAGCATAGTTTGAAATAAATTCATTATCTTACATTTTTTATTTCTCTAGTGTCTTTTCTCTTTAATTTTAGATTGGGTAATATAATTGGATGTTAAGTTGAGATTCTGCATGGATTTAAATTAGTTAAATTTAGTTTATATCCGTTGTAGTCATGATTCAGAGTAGTGTTTTTGTAGGTGGTGGGTTTACATGTTTAATGAGTATGGGATTGGACCTATTAGTTTGCTAATTTACTCTCCGTGTATTGCATTTTAAGTCTGTTTGAACATGAAAATATAGTTCAATACAGTAGGGCTGGAACATTACTTGTCATCTCATAGCTTTCTTTAAGAGCTGTTAAAAGAAGTGATTATTTTCAAAAAATTCATAGCTTTCTTTAAGAGCTGTTAAAAGAAGTGATTATTTTCAAAAAAATTGATTGCAACTGAGCATGCATTTAAAATGTTGGTTAGAATTTCTTTTGGGTACCAGATTTCATACTGTGTCTTACCCACCATGTAATATATATTTATGTTTATAAAAACCATCGTGAGAAGCTTATATAATTGCTCAAAAATAATTTTCTATGCCTGTTTAGTTTTACTGTTTTAATTGAGGTAGAATTTTAATTAAAAAACTGCTGCTGTTTGTGTTAGAATTTGAAAATGTCAATGGCAAGCGAATCAAGTTGGGTGGGGAGGAAGCCAGTGAAACGCATTGGGGGAATGTCCGATGCTCTATCAATTGCAGCCGATCTTGGTTTCTCCATGTCCCGTCCCCCATCCCAGGTACCTTACAGTCTTTCAGTGTTATTGAAAATCCAGTATGGCGGCGCCATGGCGGGATGCGGTGGCGGTTTTACAGCCAGCCGCCACCACATGACGGTGGCGAATTGGTTTTTCTGTGGCAGTTCGCGGCGGCCGCTTTACCCGTCATGTGATAGCAGGACGGATTGGGAAAGGCGGAAAAGCGCAGCAGCGTGTGCTGCTTGCCGCCGCTGACCGCCGCCGACTGCCGCTGCCAGCCATTGCAATTTGCAACTGTTTTATTTTTTTTCTAAAAATTTTTTAATTATTTTTTTGAATTGTTCTAATTTTATCTAAACGTAATAATATGAATGTCTCTTGTATTATTTTTTCAATACATATTTCTGTATTTTTTAAATATTTATATGTATATATTGTATTTTTATCTTTTTAGCATAGTGTTTCTGTCATAACCTGTTATGATTTAAGTTATAAAAGGATTTTTGAGTATAACACTGCTGTCTTTGCAAAATGTTAGCAAAACATTCTAATAGTTTGAATTTATTGAAAATCATAAAACTCTATGGGTCTTACTGATGATTCTGTGGTTTTCAATAAATTTTAACCAGTAAAAGAGTGCATTGCTAGCACTCGTCTATTTTTTCCTCCAATTCTCACTATTTGTTTGCAAATTGTGGCACATTATTCTCTTTCTTTCTAGGAAGAACTTCAGAATTCATCCCCCACAACTGGGGAAAAGGGCGAGGACTTGATCAGGGTTTTGAGAGAACTAACTATTGTCCAAAGAAAAATTGCAGATTTGCAGGTTGAACTTCAAGGTCGAAAGGTTAGCCTTAGCCATTCTGGTTGTTTACTAGTTGTTTAAGAATAAATTTTCTGACATAGTAAAACCAATGGCCTCTTTTTATATTTGTCTATTCATCTTGAGATTTGTAAAATTTGTAGGATGACAAAAATGTTGCACATTTGACTCATGTGAGTGAAATGGAAAAGAAGATTGAGACATTGGCCAGGATTACTACTATACTCAAAGATGTTATTCAGAACAAGGTAATATAAAATTTGTCCCCTTCAGCTACCCCTGCCTTAGCTTATAAGAATCATATTTTCTAGGTTTAGTCTATTATTTTTTACATTTATCAATTGAGAGGAGCAAGGGCATCAGTAAAAATTCTATGAATTTCCTAGGAGAGGCTGACTTGGTACATTTAGACAATAATCAGAGATTCTCTTCACAAGTCTCACTTTATGCTTTCTTATCCTCTTGTTCGCTTTCCTGCATAACGGTTAGAGTTTGGGCTTAAGTTATCCAGATATAACTAGACAACCTATTATATGCTCTCTGACATTATTTCATTGTCAAAATTTGACAGGACCGCATTATAGCTCGCCTGCAGCAGCCATATTCCCTTGATTGCATTCCTGTTGAAGCAGAATATCAGGTTGGCATAAATTAATATTAAACTAAATGCACTAGAAATCTTTACAAAGTTAATTTGATCAATGATTACAGTGGCATGCATAGGCACTTGTGTGTGCATTTGTATGTTTTTTAACCGTGGTGCTAAGCTGATTTGTTTATTGTGTTTAATTCCTGAGTTTGATAGATGAAGTCTATAATGTGATAATTTCACTACATTTCTTGAATAAAGCTTGTTAACTATAAAATGCAGCATTGTAGGAAAAACGTGATATAGTGACTTGACTTCATTTGAAGCTTTTAGATATGAGATAAAGGACTCTGGTATCCATTATAAATTACACATGGAGAGGCCATTTTGCTTCACCATCCATTGTAATTGGAATATAGTTCATCTCTTTCTATGTCAATCAAGTGTCGTAATATTATACTACCTACGCAGTATGATGTACACAGGCTGAAATATTTATGTACTGTGCTTTATCAGCGACTAAGCTTACTTGAGTGTGTTCAATTATTCTCCATATTTGCACCGCTGAAGCGAGTTGTTTTTGTGCTAGCTATTTTGTGAAATTAAAACTAAAGTTAAGGATTGTACTTGAATTTATATCCGACTTTTGCTAATTTGGAACCATTATGGACCAATCGTGATACCATGGGATCAATTGAAATACTTGATTCTTCTTTTTGATGTTTTTAATTTTATTCCTTACAAATATGACAAATTTTGGTTTTATTTGTTGGAAGAAAATTTGTTGGTAATATTATCATTTAGTTACCTTGACATGCATCTAGATTCTAGACTTGCCGCATTAGCGTCAACTTCGAGATTACACGTGATGTGACATCTGTAAATTTATGCCACGTTATCAATAAATCATAGGGATCATTTTCAAGAATTTAAAAATTTATAAGCATGAAAACCAAAAAAAACCATAGGAACTAAAACTAATTGTAATTAAATTTTGGGGACAAGAACAAATTAGTTCTATTAAACCAACTTTAGTTGAAAATTGATGTAAATGTTTAACCTTTTTTTAGTATAAATTTTAATCAATGCAAGACAGGCATTGTAATTATTGTCATATATTTCTCCAATTTGTGCAGAAACAATTCTCTGAACTTCTGATGAAGGCAGCTAGTGATTATGGTGCTTTGACAGCTTCAGTGGCAGATTTTCAGTGGAGTCAGAATTTTAAAGAACCTCCTTCAGTTTGGGGGGTAGGCTTCTAGATTCCTTTTCTTGTTATAAGCTAATCACGATTAGATGTTTGCGCATTCTGTTTTCATTTTGTCTTAACTCTTAAACCAATATGCGTCCATATAACTGTTACTTGAGTACATCAAGAATATATGACCCAGTGAGTAATTACAAGTCTATTTAACCACTTTGACACACTAAAATCCTTTAAATCCGACCAATTAGCCTGCAATACTATAAATGGAGTTTTAAATAAGGTACCATATTCGTTGACATGTGAAACATAAGCCTGTAATATTTCTTATTTTGAGCATAAGAAACAATTTTTCTGTTGCATGTTCGGAAGTTTATGTTTTTTTTATCACATTTAAGTATTTTCAAAAGTTAACAACGTGCGCAGACATTACATTTGAGTTGTACATCATGTGTAGTAATTTTGGCCATACTTTATTGTGTTTGCTACTTACATTTTAAATGAAATTACTATTTACCTTTTTTCCCAGGAAATGCTTCGACCCATTCCTGTAGCTTTGGCATCTTGCACTCGGTTCTTTGAAGCAATGTCTGCCACAAGAGAGTCATTTGCAACACTTCAAAAACTTAGAGTGGGCCATTTTGATTCCCCTCTTCCTAGGACACCGGCGGGTGATCCTTCCCAAAGAGTACCGGGAGTTTCTGATTGTCTAACCCCACCTCCATGGAAAACTGAAGCAAATTATGACGACTTAGGAATCAGAAACCAAAGGAGGCAACATGTAGATCAGGTGGAAGATGTAAACAGCTAGGTAAATGAGATCCATAGAATATTTGTACAAGCCCAAGGTTCTTGTCTTTTTCTTCCATCAGTGTAACATACCATGCGTACCTTGTGTGATATAACACAATTGCTTTTAGCAAATCAATTTCTTGTCATTGTTGTTTCAGACTTATATATTTTCCGGTCATTGGAAATTGTGTCACAACTAATGTGTGAAATTCTCTTATAAATTCAGCGCTTCATAGAAATAAAGATATCTTTAATTCATGATAAAAAGATTAAACTTGTATGTCGTGTTTTATCCATGAGTTAGCTTGTAATTTTGTAAAATCTCAAGTAAAATGATGAGACGAGACCAGTCTATTATAATTTATGGTATCTTACAATACTAAGATAAAGCGTGAAAACGCACACTATAAAATAAATAAAAGTTACAATGGACAGCTAAAATATAATTGGAACAACAAATTTGCTAGTTTTTTTGCACTCTAGCCATTCATGCCTTACGGTTTGTTTGGTAGGTGAGAATCAGGGTGAAAGAATAGATTAAGACTTTTTGTGAAAAAGAATACAGTGGAAATTTTATCCTTTATTTGATTTCTTTTATATTTTTTACCTTTTTTACCATATAGTTCGTTTTTCTCCTGTATACCAAACTGCATGGTCATATCTTGCATGTGATATCAGTTGAAGGAGTAGATTGATTGCAGTTGAAATATCTCGGTGTTTAGCAATACGCACTCGAATTGAAATTTTTTAATGCCTAGTCTCTTGCATTCCTACAAGTCCAGCTCTCTACATTTCAATTTGGGATGTTGAATTTCATCTATCTTCCACGAGTGAACATGTTCAATAACAATTGCCATATGCTTGTTCTTAAAATTGGCTTTATGAAAAATGCAGCCTAAGAAAGCATTGACAACAATGGAAAGAAACTAAAATATACCCCATCTTAGACGTAAACATGCGTCAAATATAGATTGATCCATCAAAATATATAGCTTAAATTTTTTATTATTTTTGTGTGCATGAGTATTCGTAAATTTAACTTATAACTAAAAAATTTAACGGTGTAAAACTTTTTTTTTTCATTTTTTATTGAAAAGTTTTTAGGAATAATTTGAATTTTTTAAAAGCAAATAAACGATATATTTTGGGGAAAATCTCATGAGACACGTTTGCTGTGTCGTAGAACCAAACGTAGCATTATTGTCAATAGCTAATTCATTAATTATTATTTTTCTCTCATTTTTTGCCCACTTCTGTTATGTCGCCCGCTTCTTAGATTAAATTTATGCATACCGACTTTTCAAATTGAAAACGTAAAAGTTAGTGTGGATTTTTCCCATGACAAATAACATTATAATTTTTGGTCATTTAACTCTTTTTTGTTTTGATTAAGTATTCATTCTTTTCATATTTCTTATTTTGTTTCAATTTCAATTTGATCTTTATCATCACAAATTTATTTAAACATGAAATACACATGAATCAAAATACGCGGGAACGCTAACGGTTTGCATGTGGTCTCCCTTCTCAGCTTCAAAGAGCATCTAGTTCTCGTTTCCCGCCCTATATATGTTGATCCCCTCACTTCTTCAGACCTCATTCAAAATTCAAAAACTCTCACTGTTCTTCAGGCACATTTAAAATTTCTTTCTGGAGTCACGATGCTTGCGACGCTCAAGTAAGTCACATAATCTATTGTCATTTCTTCTAATCTCGGAATTTGAATTCAGCCTCACAGTTTGATCGGCGATGACTTTTCAGATGCGAGGAATCCAGCGGCCAGTTACAGCTCGTCGAACGAGAAGACATCGACGAGGATGAAGACCTCTTCGAAGCCATCGACAAACGTATTTTCTTTCTCTCCACTCTGGTTTCTCGTTTGCTTTCGTCGTTCTTCCTTCTTTTATATCGCACTAAAAGCCGATCTATATATATTAACTTCTCTTCGCTCTTCATTTAACTGTTATTTATTTTTGTTTTCATTTTTTCGATCTTTGGTGAGAGTTTTTGTTAGATTCATTTTTTCACTGAACAATGATCTAGTTTGAAAAACTTAATTCCGCACTCGTTTGATTAGTGGAAAACTCGTTTGTATTCGATTCACATCCATGCGCTTCTACGCAGTGATTGCTCAAGGCATCAATGCTGGAGATGTGAAGAAGCTTCAGGACGCAGGGATATATACCTGCAATGGCTTGATGATGCATACAAAGAAGGTTTAACTTAAAACACATCTCTAATTTAAATATCTAGGAGGTGGAGTTACTCTGTACTTTAATTGCTAACATAATTGTTATATTTTCGTAGAACTTGACTGGAATCAAAGGTCTATCCGAGGCCAAGGTCGATAAGATCTGCGAGGCTGCTGAGAAGATTGTGGTAAGATATCGTAGCATATGAAATCTAAGTTATTCCAATAATACTATTTCAGCTCTTCTTCATAATTTGACCTTTCCTGCTATGCAGAATTTTGGATATATTACCGGAAGTGACGCACTGCTCAAAGTACGTTGTTTATTGTATTTGGAAGTTTTTTGAATTTTTCATTCCATTTAGATCTGCATGTCTGTGACGTTTTAGGAATTACAATGGTTTCCGTTAAGCTTAAGTAGTCGTAATTAATATTCTTTGAGTGTGCATTTAATCGTCCTTTGTTAACCACAGAGGAAGTCAGTGATCCGAATCACTACTGGAAGCCAAGCGCTCGATGAATTGCTAGGAGGTAGCCTTACACTGAATGAATCTCGTATTGTTTTGTGACTGGAAAATTTGTTTCTCAACTGCTCGTATATGTTTTCTCTCTGTTTTTTTTTTCTTTCTAAAAAGGTGGGATCGAGACATTAGCCATTACAGAAGCGTTTGGAGAATTCCGGTGAGAACACAGCTCATATCAAGTTTCTGATAGATTTGATACATTTCAGTTTCAGACGTTCATTCTAAGAACATTGTTTAATGTTTCAGATCTGGGAAAACACAGCTTGCTCACACTCTCTGTGTTTCCACTCAGGTTTTTATTCTATGCTCGTCATGACACATTAGGTGTTTTTTTTTTATCAGCAAAACATAAAACAAGTTAATTGCTAGAAATGAGTATTTGTAATTGAAACTGTTCTGTCGTGTTTTCGTGTAGCCTATGACATTAGGATTGCGACTATTTCTTTCCCCTTTTTGCGAATCACATAATTCTATCTACTGTAATAGAAAAAAATATAGTAGCTTCTTAAAGGCGAATTTACACTAAGGAAACATATAGACAGAAGAAAGGTAAATAAAATCCAAAAAACAAAACTTAAAATCATAAAAAACAAAAAAAAGAAAAAGACTTTCCATCCTCATGTGAAGAAAGCCATTTTTTATAACCTATAATCAATTTAAAAAGAAAATCTTATCAATTAATATTAAATAAAATATAATATAATATTTTTTATTTATTCTAACAAAATAAATAGTTAAAATATATAAATATAACTAATAATTAAATATTTACAAAAATATAGTTTAGTATTATAATAAAATGAATAAGTAAAAATATTAAAATAATTGATCAAATAAAATAAATTTAATATTTTATTAATATATGTTTTATATTACAATAAATAAATAAAATAAAAATATTAAATTAATAAATTAAATAAATTTAAATTTTGATAATTTATTTTAATGTATTTTTATTCTGAAATATAAATTTCCTATTTATTAAATATTAAATTTAAATTTTATTTTGCTTTAATTTACATTTTTGAAAATGTATCTTTTTAAATTATTATTTTAAAAATTTATTTTCTAAATTAATTAATATACAACCAATCTTTTTCTAATACGAAATCTACTTCAAACCTTTTTATTACTTTTCGAATTTTCCATTATTTTATAGGTGTTAGTCTTATTTTCATCCACTTTGAATATTTGCCTATTTGGTGTATGCTACTGATCTTTCCTGACCCTTCCAGCTGCCAACTAACATGAAGGGAGGCAACGGAAAAGTTGCTTACATTGACACAGAAGGAACTTTGTATGTCTTTCTTTCTTATTTATAACTACTTAAGGACTTAAAAGTGACATCTCTCAATCGATAACTTGTGTCTGTTTTTTCAACTGATTTCATCCAAATTTTATTAATGTTTCCCATGCATCCAACTGCAGCCGACCTGACCGAATTGTTCCCATAGCTGAGAGATTTGGCATGGATCCTGGGGCTGTCCTGGACAATGTAAGTATACTCCATTTCGTACATCATAACTAGGATCTGAAGGGAAATAGTTTGCTGTTGACACCTCAACATATTCTGTTTGTGATTACACAAGATTATATATGCTCGTGCCTACACTTACGAACATCAGTACAATCTCCTCCTTGGTTTGGCTGCTAAAATGTCCGAGGAGCCATTCAGACTTCTGGTGAGGTCTTACTAACCGAGTAACAGTTATCTTTGCGGTTTGCAATATCAGGAATCATGCATGGGATATGGACAGTTAACGAATTTATTTGTGGCAGATTGTGGATTCGGTGATTGCTCTGTTTCGGGTAGACTTTTCTGGAAGAGGAGAGCTTGCAGAGCGCCAGGTCTGTTATTTACATGCACTTACCCGTTTCCTAAGTCAACTTTTGCTGACTTGGACAACCGTTTTCAGCAAAGACTGGCACAGATGCTTTCTCGATTAATAAAGATAGCCGAGGAATTCAATGTTGCAGTGTATATGACAAATCAAGGTAAATTCTTCGTTTGTTGATATAAGAGTTTGTTTTTTGGGGGAAGCGGGTTAAGTTTTCTATCAGTTCCAATTGGTTGTTTTGAAGCTTGTAATTTGAAACAAGTAATGGCAGTAGCATTCGAGTTTGAGCTGGGCCTTTTATGAGAATAACGGGTATATTTATCGACACGATATTTTATGTTTTGGTTGCAGTCATAGCTGATCCAGGAGGCGGGGTGTTTGTAACTGATCCAAAGAAACCAGCAGGAGGGCATGTGCTAGCCCATGCAGCCACAGTAAGGCTGATGTTCAGGAAAGGGAAAGGGGAGCAGCGGATTTGCAAAGTGTTTGACGCCCCCAACCTGCCAGAGGCTGAAGCAATATCCTTTACTAGAGTTTTTTTTCTCCTTTAAAAATAATCTATTCGTCCAGTAATTACGAAATTAATCCAATCCACCCCAAATAGTTATGAAATTATGATTGTTAAACGAAGTGAAGTTACCTATATCTAAATAACCAACCGACGTTAGCTAATTTTTAAGATGGGGGCCAAAACATCATATTAGCCGTGGAAAACAATTGCAATGCTTTTGAGAATGAAGCTCTACCATCCGCTTGTTCTTCCTTGACAGTGTTACGTTTTCCAGATAACACCAGGGGGCATTGCAGACGCTAAGGACTAAAGAGTCGCTTCTGACTTCTGGGACGAATCACAAAAGCGACAGCAGTGGCTGAATATTTCTATTAACCTTAATCTTCCAGATATTTTCTCACAGCTTGTATGAAAAGTGCTGTTATGCTGTTAGTATATTTCAGTGACGAGTTCCCCATAGGTATAAACGTTTCTTTTATTGCAAGTAGCAAAGATATTTTGTATTTTCAATGTCTCAAACATAACATTCTCGCTGCAATTGACTTTATAGAGAGAGCCTGTTTTGATATTATTATATATTAATAGTCAAAGTATGGCACAGATATGTCTAAAATTCGAGATAAAGAAAACAGTAAATAATCATAATTTCTAGACTGAACCTGCCCGCAAGTTGATATTATTACATGACCTATGAAAAGTGCTGTTAGTATATTTCAGTGACGAGTTCCCCATAGTTATAAACCTTTCCTTTATTGCAAGTAGCAAAGATATTTTGCCTTTTCAACGTCTCACAAACATTAACATTCTCGCTGCAATTGACTTTATAGAGAGAGCCTGTTTTGATATTATTATATATTAATAATCAAAGTATGGCACAGATATGTCTAAAATTCGAGATAAAAAAAAGCAGTACATAATCATAATTTCTAGACTGAACCTGTCCGCAAGTTGATATTATTACATGACCTATGCCAGGAGAGTATAAGCTTACTATTTGCTCCAAGCAATTTGTATAGCTTAATATGATAACTCAAGCCTCGCTAGAGCCTCAAAGTTGTATTACGGGAACAGAACGAGAATTTTAAAATTCGGCCAAAAGCAGCCATGATAAAAAGCCTTCATTCAAACAGAACAAGGTCGCAATCAGATATTATTTGACCAGTTAGCAGCGCTCCCAACCCTTGGCATGCCAGTCGATTCCTTCTTAGTCTCAGCATCCACCTTGAAAGTGGCACCACACACCTGTCCTGAACTATCAACCCTCGGTACAGGCTTCACCTCATTAAGTGGATGCTCAAAACTGCTCAAACCTCCGGCTGTCGTAAAGAAAAATCCTGAACATGGGGATTATATATGTTACCACTGAATGTCCAACATGGAAGAAACGTAATTGAAAAATAAACGATAATATAAAGGTAGTAGAGAAAGAAAAGAAACTATCAGCTGTAGCACAACTTAATTAATGTCAGCGCACTTGCATTTTCCCATTTTCAAGTCATCGAACAAGTCACTTTCAAATTTTAATAAACTTGTAAACTTTTAAAAGAGCAATCCTACGGGAGATGTTCAACATTGAGTTCTTATCTAGTTCAGATTGCCTTTCCAAAACAAATCTTAATATTACCTTTGGGGAATGGTGCAAAAGATTTCCCACAGCTCTTAGTTACTATCTCTGCATCATCTGAAAGAACAAGATTTTCATCGGCATCAGTTCCCCACGCAAAGGGAACACTCCCATCAGCATCCTTTAAACAACCAGGATATGTATCTCAAGTTAGAGAAAACCATTGGCAAATAGACAGGAAATGAGATGGATCGAGGATAACTCACCGCAGCAATAAATGCAGTCTTAGCACTACTGTCATACAGAATAAATGCAAATTTGCCCTGGAAATCTCTCACAACTTGAGCAGCAGGATAGGGACCACGATCTCTTAGAGTCCTGTATGCCTCTATGATAATGGTAACTTCAGTAGCCGTTTTATTCAATCCATATTGTTGCTTAAGATTCGCAACGTTCTCAAGGTGACCTTGAAACAAGCAGAAAATGTCATCCACAACAGCGAACAGCCTGCCCACGTAAGAAAATGAATATATTAATTGACTTTCAAGAAGAGATGATAAGAATTTAGGATCTCATTTTTGTTTTATAAAATGAGATGATAAGAATTTAGGATTTTCAAAATTGTCATTTTACAGATCATAGAGAAAGTAGAGGAGAATTTCAGCTTTACATTAGATAGGAAAGATTAGGTAAGTATTGCTCTAAGGCCTATGATAAAGAACTATAACCTTGTGATATATGAACTTACTTTTATCTCATTAAAATCACTAAAATAACAACAAGAAGCAATAGAAAACGGTCAAGACCAAGGCAGAAAGATTATAAATGGTGCGGCAAAACTATCTTAGAATGACTTCTGCTGGTGGGAACTGGGAAGGGGAGACAAAAGGAAGGGCGAGAAACTGACAATACAAAGTTAATATTCTAACAAAATATATTTTAAGATCTGTGAAAAAGCAAAAAAGAAAAAAAGCTGCTATATCATAACCAAATAACCATCAAGGAGAATCTAAAGGATTTTTATACATGGTGTATAGCATGCGTTACTACTTTATTATTTTTTCTTGTATTCAGGCTTAAGGTCATCAATATAAACATGATAGATAATGACAGAACAGGAAAAAAAAAAAAAATGAAACACGGAATCACGGGCGTGCTAATAAAACAAGGAGATCAAATCTAATGTTCGGTCAAATTAAGGTCTAGCAAGAACAATAATCACCAGTAACGATTAAGATCAGGAAAACAAACAAGAATAACACCTAAAAACATTAAAAAAAAAAAAAAAAACCAAGAAGAATCCAACAGTTTCCATTCACCAATGATCGAATTCTACAATAAAATGTCAAGCAATATAAAAGATTCGTCCACACACCCTTATCCTAATATAAAGATACTTCCACGATCAAGAAACTCAAAACGGAAAAACCTAAGGAGTTTACAAAAAAGTATTCAACTTTAATCTCCCTTCAGTTCAGACGTCTAAGACGATGACCCAAAAGGAAAAAAATAAAGAAATAAAAATGGGTCAAGGAAATTGAACATTAATAAACACACACACAAATGAGTCTTCTTTTTGGATCCAAATCAAGGATAAATAAGATATCGAAAAAAGCAAAGAAAATGATGGACCTTGGGAGAAGGGGGTTCTGTTTGTGAAGAGAATAGGCAACGAGTCCCGAAGTGCCAAGATTAACGGTGACGGAACCAGGGTGAACGGAAGAGAAGTGCTGTGCCAGAAACCCATCTTTCAAGGCTGAAACGGAATTTGACTGAGGGCACTGAAGACCCTCCGGGCTCTTTGCCACCGATTTGTCGAAAACCGCCAACATTTTGGGTGGATGTGAAAAAAAAAAATACGACAGAACAATGCAGTCAGCAGCAGAAATTGAAATAAGATGCTGAACGAGAGGGATGCGATGTGCTTAATATAAGCTTCTCTTTCTCTGCAATCCAACATCATTTTTGTTTTTACCATTATGCCCCTCCTCTTTTTGGATAATTTTTAGAATTTTTTTATGGCCAATGCCCTACGTACCTCACACTGTTGCAAGTTCCAACGACCTTTCTTGTCGTTTAGCCGTTTACTTTTTGTCTTCTTTTTCTTTTGTATGATTCAGGTTTAGTTTTATACAATAAAACCAATCAAAATTAGAACATGTAATGTAACCTTGTATATTTATTCAATTTTCCGATAGAAATATTTTATTTACAGTATGTCCAATAAATTGCAACAAGTAACTCGCAATTTTGGATGTTTAATTAAAAAACAAAAATAATAGAGGAAATTAGATTACATTTTATTGTTGAACTGTTTTAACATAAAAAATTTTAACATACTAAATTTGAAAATCAAATTCAGTAATTCTTTTGTATAAGAGATTACAAGCTTTATTATCATTTTGTGAACACAACTTGTACTTGGTTCCTATACCATACAAAATATTTCCTGCACTTAACAAATTTTTAAAATATCAATAATGTTTTTATTATTTTTATTTATTATATATTAAATAATTTTTTTTCACATTTGAAATGTCGTTATTATTTTTATTTATTATATATTAAATAATTTTTTATTTTTTTACATTTACAGAAATATCTCTCTCATATTTTCTTTTAATAATAATAAAAATTATATTAGATGTTGTTAAGATATTTATAATTTAATATGATTAATTTTAAAAATTATTTAATACATTATTTTTAAATATTTAATTTTATATTGCTTGAAAACAAATATAGATATTTTTTAATATTTATTAGATTTCTTTTATTATTTATGAAGAAAGTTTGTTAATATTTATAAAAAAAAAAAGTTAACAATTTTTTACTTAATTATACTTATTTGGTATTGACTTAGTATAAAAGAGAAAAAAATTATTTGATAAATAAATTTAAAAATAAAAATAATAAAGATATTATTAATATATTAAGATTATTAATATATTAAAAATTAATTAAGTGCAGGAAATATGTATAGTGCAGGAAATATGTATAGTGGAGGAAATAACTGCCTCACAAACTAATAATGGTTTGAGCTTACTTAAAAGTTTGGCTTTGTGATATTTTTTTAGCAAGTTTTAAGCTTTTATATCTACATTAGTTTTAGCAAATTATCTTACTTAAAAGATAATTTGCCAAGTCACACTGTGCGATTAAATTTTTTATTACATTTTGTGTCTTGTTTATAGTGAAGGACTTGACAGATTAAATTCAAACGTTGTTACCGCAATCAACAAAACAAAATTGATCTTCATATTATACAAGTGGCATTTTCTTCTTGATGGTACCATTCTTTAGTCTTTCTTACAGAATAATAAAATGTTGTCATAATTTTTAATGGTGAGATTGTTTATTATTATTATTATTTATTTGTAGGACTTCAACCTGCGTTAAAAAATTTATTATAATACCTTATCCTTTATATTTAACTAAGTGCACCTCAACTTTTGTTTCTACATTGCAAATATTATTTTGTAATATAGTTAATATTTCGATTATTTTTTTTTTCAAAAACTGTATCTCTTTATATATATATATATATATATATATATATATATATATAATGTGAAGATTGAGTATTTTTTATTAACAGACAATAAAATAGTAAATTATTGTCACATCAAACTATTTGATCACTCTGTCTGGCAACAATAATCAAAATCTATATTAAATCATTTAGTCATATCAATAATATATTACATTTGATCTATAAAAGAAAAAAAAAATCTCTATTCAGAAAAAAAAAGAGTAGTTTCCAGTCTAATATTACTTTTTTACTTCCACTCCAGATATTTTACTTTAACAATAGAGAACCTTGCAGGCATACAACTCTCTTGAGAAGTTGGAAACCAAAGATAATTGTTCAAGAACTCGTACTAGTGGAACTACCAGAAAACTCTTATTATTTTAAAAGTTTAAATTGTTGGAAAATTTATTTTCATATAGTATATTATATTATATAGAAGGTGGATGATAGAACATTAATATAACTTAAACATTTGGATAAGTCTTTATTTTTTCTAATGTTGAATTTATTTATTTTTTTATAAAATTGAAAGCTTAAAAAAGTTAGAAGTAATGTTAATTTAATGAAAAAAATATTATGATTTTATAGGTAATAATTACATTCCTATCTAGTTATAAAGAATTGTTGAATTTTGAATTTTTTTTAATTAAAAGGACACCAACCTCTAAGTAAGAAGAGTTAATTAAGTTATATCTATTCAATATTCAATTTGGTATTGAATTATATGTGTGAATATATTCTTAGTTGACTAAGTGAGATATTGTGAGTTAGTGTATATTAGCATACAACCTATGTGATATTGTGTAAAATTAGTGTATCTATATTGAGGGCATAACTGATATTAATTTTTTTAAATAAAAGTATAACCTGGCAATATTAGTATTGTAATATAATAAACATAGAATTCATATTATTTTTAATGTATCTCGCTTTAACGGTGGATTATCACTTAAGTTAAGTGGTGAGTAATCATTATATAAAATGCTCAACATCGATCAAGCGACATTATAAATGTTCAACCAACTTTATTTTGAAATAATTCTTTGCATCTTGATACTTCCAATGTTGAATTGATAGAATGGTTGATCAAATATTGAGATAGTACTAATACTAATACAAGGTTCTGAAACCTGTTAAATTATATAATAAATTTCTTTACTCAAATATACACTTGAGCAATATGAATGAAATGATAATTACTCAGATATAAAGAGAGTATTTAAATGAGAAAAAAAATAAAAATATATTTTAATGGAATGATATTATATATATATATACTTTTATGATACGATATATTATGAAAAAAAAAATCATCACATTTAAAGTATATACACATATTATATTATAAAGAGACACTAGTTTTAATTTTTAACATTTCAAATTTAATGATAGTTCCTTCATTCTTTATTATTTATTTTATTAAAAAATTAAATTATTTTGTTATTAAATAATAAAGTTGTTTTATTTTAAAAAGACTCTGAAAAAAATACCAAAAAAATGTCCTCCTTTATATAATACAACAATAAAACGATAAAATTATTATAAATAAGAACAATATTTAAAACATCAAGAGAGAAAAGTATTTTTTTTATATCAAATTAAAAACTTGTACTTTATTTTAACCAAAAGCTAAGTCACAATTAATTAATATAATATGAGATGATAACTCTTGAATTGCTTATTGATCATATTTAGATTAAAATGAAATTTTTCGGATGCATTTTTCCTGTACTTTCATTAGTTCTTCGTGCATTCATATTTTTTAAAGCACGGAAATATTTTTTTTTACTTCAAATTATATGATTTAGAATAATTTTTTTTAAATGTCATTCAAACTGTATAATTTGAAATATATTCTTATATTTTAGATTGTCTAATTTCAAATATAATTTTTATATTTTAAATTGTACTATTTAAAACATTAATTTTTAATTTTAAATTATATAATTCAGAATAAAAAAATTTAAAGAATATAAAATTTATTTAAACTTTTTTCATATAGATTTGCAGAAAGAACACTAGTTATTTAAAAACTACCACAAGGAGACAAATAAACCGACATTTGTGCAGAACTAAGACAGAATTTCGTTTCATAATAGACATGCATCAAAATCGAAGTCATTGTCCAGATGCAATTCATCTTTGACTAAATTTATTTTTTATGTAAAGACACTGAATAGTAGTTAAATAAAATATTAATAATATTTAATTTATTATTCTTAAAATAGCACCGACCAACATTTGTCCACCACTCTTAAGTTTACGTTTTATTGTCCAACATGCTAAAATATTGATTTCTACGCATTTCCCACATCCATGTGTCAAAAATATACAAGGCGCTCAAATAAGACTAGGAAACCAACAACCAATTTTTTACTTCAAAGTTTAGACCTCATGAAATAGTAAAAAATACAACTAACACAGGGACATCTTGGAGGAAAGCATGAAACGATGAGTAGCGTCAAAATTATGTACTATGCAGTTGGTCCTCTGATATGGATGATCATTCATATGTACAAAGAAAGATAAGGAAAACAATGAAGTATATTTAACAACAGATTCTGAGATAACCATCTTCGGTTCCAATGAGAAACAATCGAGAGAATGGAAGTATACTAATACTTGATAACGCTGACAAGCTTCTCTGACCGTTATCAGAAACGTAGAGTTTCTGGGGGATAATGTGGTGCTGCCCATCCTGTGTTATGGAATCATATAATCAGGAATCAAATTGCAAAATCTGAGCACAAAACTAGATCTGTACAGTTATCGGGCTTTCCTTCATGATTAGCACCCAAAAGAAATTAACATCAAGCTAGGAGAGAAACCTCAGATGAATCAAATAGATGCATAGCAAACATAAAAGAATTCAGGTCTATATAGCTGACCAACTCAAGCCGCGGAATATGAACACTATAAGGCTGCAGGACACAACATATCAGGCATATGAATTGCACTCAAGAAGAGATGAGTGGCTGGAAATTGGATTTTAAGCAAATGTTTTCAGCATATTCATATCTTATTGAGGAGCTGAAACCTATGAATAAGCAAGAAGGATCACATCAAGCAACAAGATACAACTAAAGCAATAATGAACCATCATTTTAACATCTAAATTAGATGCTAGACTAACAATATTAGAAGATCCTTCTTAATTTCTATCCGTCATGTTGTGGGTCTTTAAAAGAGAAGCTTACTGTTTCATTGGCGGATGTAGACAAGGAGAGAAGCCCAATCCTACTTCGGGAAATTGAAATAACATCATGGCCCCAAATGGAGAAACTGGATATACCATCTGAATGACCTCTGAAAATAACGGGCTGCAGTGGCAAATTCCTGCAAGGGTAGTAGAAATGAGCTTTAAGATACATCCCTCTGGAAATGAGGAAGACAGCTTATCACTTCCATTTAGGTTCTAGTGGGAATACATCTTCAAATAAAAACATGCAATATACGAAGCACGGTCTGCACAGACTCAAATTATGAACGTGAAACAACCGACACATGAGGAAAGTCCATTGCTCCAATACTGGCATATAACGAAGAAGGAAACAGAGAATAGTAGAGGTCCAGTTAGTTTTTTTTTTCTGCTAATCTTAATCGTTGATGATTTCTTTAATTTCCTATGCGAAATTATATGCACCAGGTCAGCTGCACCTTAAAAAGATATTCTTACCACATAGTTTGTTAACTACAATCAGGTGTATATGCAATAATTCTTCAAACCTCAATCAACCACTTGCTTTACCTTCTAATAACTTTCATTTGTCCAGATGCACAAAATTTTGATCTCAATTTTACAGAGACAGTTCTAAATGCTCATAAACTCCTAATGAATTTGAAAAGTAGAGTGATAACTCTTACATTCTTAAGTCCCATACTCGTAAAGTTCTGTCCAGAGAGCTGGAAACGAGCAGATGTTCCTCAGGTGCTGCCAACTGTAGACAAAGACGTAGATGAAGCTGTGTGTAAAATCAAATTACGTAACCCTAATATTTTCAACAAAATACCTTTGTCACATATCCATCATGAGCTCGCCAAGTGGTAATAACGTTTCCACTCTTAGCATCAAATAATTTACAGTGACCAGAGCTTAGTCCAGCTGCAATAAAAGATGGCACAGAGGAAATTCCACCTGCTTGCATCTTGTCAGAGCCGGTGGAGCAGATGGCAGAAATAAGTGAAGGAAAACTAGATTCAGTAGATTCGCCTCTCCAGATATGAAGCTTTTGGCCTCGAGCAACATCAATGAACCTTTACAAGATTCAAAAATTGGTAGGCATCAACACATTTTCTAAATATCTGATTGAAATGACATTCACTACGAAGAGTTAAATTTACCTCAGAGAACCATTTCCAGTGCCAACTACAAGAGTTTCAGTGGAGTGTAATTGATGCATACAAGTATAAAGACTTGAATCGAAAGCACTAGACAATATTCCATTTGCTAGTGTATTCAAATTTAGCACATTAGCCTGCTCACTGTTAATCTTTGCCGCAGAGGATGGATGGTTTGTAGGATGGCTAGATTCTGTTTGCGACTCAGCAAATACCAATATTTGCTTCGCTGTTTGGCTATTCCAAATGTGAATTGTTCCATCACAAGATGCCACTCTTCCACTTGATGATAAGATGCAAATATCATTCACAACCTGAAATTGGAGAAGTAATGACTGAAGTATTCAAAGCAGATGTATATCTAAATGCCATTTGAAGCTAAAAAAATTTATAAGCACACCTCAACCTCATGGGTAGTTCATAGATCAACTAAACTAATTAACTGTATTTTATTGAACTAGATCCTCATATATTAAGTCACACTGTAATCTGTTTTGTTTTAAATAGTCATCCATCGTGCTCCACTTTGTACTTGCAATTTGCATATTGATAATTTGAAACCAGAGTTGATACATGACAGTACTGTTTAGTTCTCTGCCATAGAAATATATATAAATACTACAGTGATCTATAGCACGCAGCAGTTTTCCATGGTTGAAGAATGTTATTTTAAGCAAAGAATGACAAAACAAACCTCCTCATGCCCATGATAGCCAGACAAACAGTTGGTTCGGCTCAATTCCCATTTCTGAACAGTTCCCTTGTATCCGTGGCCAATTCCTGCAGTAAAAACAGTACATTCATCTTGGTTAACAGCCAGAGACCTCACTGCTCCATGATGTGCACGTATAGAGTATATAACAGATGCTCTGATCTTCCATGGAAGATCGTCTTTCTGCACCCCCACCCTCCCAAGAAATTCAGGCCCATCCCAGATGGTGGCTGGACTAGGGAACCAAAACCAGGGTTCATGGTTCATTTGGTATGACATTCCTTCAGGCACTACTACTGGACTTTGATGAACTTTAAATGGTCGTCTTTGAGGAATCAAATTTTTGGCACTTCTACTTCCTTGGGACTGTGGAATTGACCATCCAACTCCATTAAGTAACAGCTTTGCAGGATTGTATTCGGATGTAAACCCTTGGGATATTACAGGTCTTCTAGCAAGAATAATTTCTGAACAATTTTTTGATGATTCTCCTGCATATTCCCACTGAATCACAACAGGATTAGATATAAGCAAACAAGAAATTATTACACCAATAAAACCATGTAAATTTTCCATTCACATAGGGGAAAAGAATAGAAAAATGTAGCATCATACCTTCCAATTATGATGACGTAGAAGATATTGTTCAAGAATCAACCATGTAGCACAACATTGACGAAGTTTCTCTATCCCAAGAAGAGATGCAAAGGAAGGATAGAGTACCAACCTACATATGACCAAGAAGAATTTATACATGCTAAAAGAATAAATAAGGCCAATGAAAGTGGGATGTCGTAAAATAAAATAAACTTGAAAGTGAGTCTAGGAGGATAAGAAGCAACCTATTTACAGTAGGGAATCAGCGCAATTTAATGACAAACTTGATTTATTGATCTAATTGCATTTTCTCGTGATCTTAAAAAAGCACATTTAAACTTGATTCAGTGACGATTTGCAATGCCCAACATCATGTTCAAATTAACTCCCATGGTTTCAGTAGAATGTGATGAGTATGTAACATTTTTGGATTGAAAGAAGATAAGACTATAAGCTTATGTCTCCTAGAAATGATGATTTAAGAGAAATAATTTATCTTTCAAATCAACAGTCAAGTGCTGTGCTCATGTGCCTCAAATTATGATTAACTCCGTATACTGATGATAGGTGGGACACTACAAGATGTAATATTAAATCAGATAGAAATGTGCATAACTTTTGCAAATCAGGACACTACAACAGGGTTGAACAACCAGATTAGTAAGGATCTTTAGGAACGCACTCATGAATTTTATTATTATATATTTGGTTTAGTTAAGCATATTACATGATGCATTATTTTGTGTTAGAAATATGGATTTTCCTTATTAGAATTGAAAGAAAGATATGAAGCCAAAGGTGAAGAATAGAGTTTTTGTCTTCAGACACTATGCTCTGAATCTTATCAAAACAATAGAGCTTGTTTTACAAGTTTTTCCAGCTGTACAAAATAATATAAATTAATAAAATGAAGCTGAAAATACAGAACTAAAACAATATTAGAAACAAAAACATCCCCAAATAGTTAACACTTAGGAATATGTAACACAAGTACTAACTAAGATACTAGATACGACACAGACACAAATACAAACACGGAGACACGCATAATGTCCAAAATATAGGACATGATGACATAAACATAAATATAAATATATATATGTATATATATATATATATATATATATATATATATATAT
>Ga0099825_1003062_pt1 | contig 22310 bp, 9 predicted proteins | sample SiratroredBW_FD_76838 | JGI IMG/M metagenome (GOLD analysis project Ga0099825, IMG submission 76838) | Root nodule microbial communities of legume samples collected from California, USA - Siratro red BW | ecosystem: Host-associated > Plants > Roots > Nodule | place: USA: California | collected... | reverse complement strand
TTTCTTCCACATAATTGTCAGGTTGAAGCAACTGAGTTACACAGTGAAAAATGCTAAATCTGGAGCCAGTTTCCTGGTGTCTACTTACTGGAGTCATTTTTAACAAAATTAAGAATATTCTTACTCAGTAAAGAACCACCCTTTAGTGCACAATGTTAGTAATGCTATTGTAAGGCCACATCACCAAGATCAGGGCAAGTATTTAAGCCTGCATGGTCTCTCACATAATTTCACTACTGTCAGTCTGTTAGTGCAATCAATGTCATTCTTATTATTTGATTTGTTACCAAATTTAAAATACTAACTAAAGCTATGACTCTTTAATCACCAATTCTGTGATATTATGTTGAAGGAGATAAAAAATATATATTTTTATGTTCATTATATCAAAATATTTTTATTTGATCAGTATGTAAGAAAATTAGTTTTAACCAACTCAGATAGGCAACTGGCTCCTACGAGCTACACGCCTGAGATTTTGTTTTCATTAACAGAATCGAGATTGAGATGATTTGCAGGATGAATTTAAAATATTAAATTAATTTTCAAAAAATATTTTACAGATCCTAAAATAAACACAAGAAATTAAATCCCTCGACTTTAGAATTAAAAGAAAAACGATTTGATATCCAACAGCCCAAGAAAAAAAAAAATGGACGTGAATAGACCATAAAAATAAAAGCCAACAATAACTTAGGAAAGAAAAGGTAGACCAATAAAAATAAAAGCCAACAATAACTTATGAAAGAAAAGGTAGAAGAGGAGCTTCCTCTTAACAAGCAGGAGAAAGAGAAACATGATCCCCCCATGTTAGCGAAACAAGCATGAAGAAATCTATAGGCCGTTCAATGCCATGAGTAACAAAGGAAATCCTTCAAGAGGAGGTTGAAAATAACTGAACAGTAATAAAAGTAAAACGTACAAGTGGTCCACAAACCCGTTTGCTTCCCTGAACATGATGTTCTCTCTATCCATACTATGACAGTGTCAGATCTTCAACAGGATTTGACTAATGAACATATCACAAAATAGGCAGATTACATGACAAAGTAAAAAAAGAAAGATGCCTGCATAAAATGAGAACACTTGTATCACTCTAAAAATAATATTAAAATTTGTTGATGTGTAAATCTTATTGACCAAAACAAGAAATCTGTGAATCCCATCAGCATTCATGTTTATTTAAAATCATTAGTGTCATTTTAAGAACAGAAACTCTAGGGAAACCAGCTGACACGAAGTCCCCAGGAGTACATCAAGACGAAAATGGTTTGATTGATGGATTAAATAATCTCATTTCCTCTTCAAACAAACTTAATAATCTCGTTTCTTTAAATTTCTCGCTCCCCTCTAAGGTAGAGCACTGTCCCAGACATTTTCAGACAGGTGTATTTCAGAAAGATGAAATTCTTAGACCTGTGATAGGCAGCTCGTACCCAAATGCATCTTCGTATCACTGCCCTTACTTTCTGGGCAACAAAGCATGCATCACTTTGTACAAAATGACAGCAAATGATTTGATGGGTTAAAAACTAAATAGCACAGTTGGTACCATACAGCAGAGTGTCTGCATATTTGTCTATAATTAAGATTTCAAAAATATAGCCTCTAGCAGTAATCGTTACGAGATCTGAGCAATCACAGAAATACAAATGTGTTCCTTATCAAAGAAATACAACTCAATGCTAAAACCAGGAGCATGAAAGAGCCCACCCATTTTTTCAAGACCATGGGAGCTGTTACAAGAGGTTGAAAACCAGAGGCAGAAAAGCTCTGGAAACCCGTTCTCCCACATTATCCTAATCCAATTTCAAAAATTCCAACAAGAATAAACAGCATTGTCTACCTCACTGTTCCTTCTGAGCTTTGGATCTAGCAGGCCTTTTAGGCTTGATTACTTTACCAAGAAGAATCGTAACAACAGGAATAATGGTCCCAATGTAATACACACTTCCATATGAGGCAAGAGTTTCATTCAGACTTAACACCTATTCAAAGATAAACAATAGAAAAATGTAAAAAACCTTGAAATCCATATTAGCATGTTTAAGGCTGAAAATAGAAGTTGTAAATGTGTGTGTTAGTGTTTTTGCAGAGGGGGGTACGGAGAGAAAGAGGACGAACCATGAAACCAACGCAGGAGTAATTTAGAACCAAAAGTGTATAGGCAAAATTCATAATCACAAAGACATTCTTAACCAGAGACATCGTCGGAGGCACCGCTTGCTGCCATCTGTAAATGACTGTTTCAAAAGAAACACCGCGACTCATGTTAACTAACCGAATAAAAGATATCAAATGTGCAAAAATCAACATATACCTCTGGAACCAGCAATCATTAATGCTGACTGAACAAAGAATATTATGTAGCCAGGGTACAGGCCCTACAACGATGAAGTCAAATTGTTAGGAAAAAACTGTCACAAATCCTTGCATACAGACCAAAGATCGACAATATTAAAACCAGAACACCAAAGTTGTTTCACACAACAGTTTCTTTTTGAGCTGGCTAAAATAGATCTCTTTTCCCGAGTAACGTAGTAGAAGAAATTAATGGATATATTTATACATCACCTCATCTATCACATACTTCTTATTCACAAATGTAATGATTATTTGTCTAATAATTAGTTTTTCCTAAAAAACTATACATACATTTGCAAATATAGTAAGCTTGAGGAAATAATAATGCAAATACCCACGTACAGCACAATAGAAACAATCCATGTAAAATGCAGCTAAAATTTCACTCACATGCCAAACAGCACTGACGGTCTGGGTGGCAAGTAGCTGAAAGAAACCTGGTTTCTTCCCATTCTGAATAAGCCTCTCATAAACATCTACCAAAACCCAAACAATAGCAACATTAATATGGTATATATCATTGTCAACCTTTCGGAATGGCATATAAATAGGTAATCTACATAAAGTTTAATTTTGTATCTAGCAAATCCTACAGGGTGAACGAAAAACTGAAAATCAATTGTTCATGACTTTTTACCCTTTTCTTTTGATCAGGGGTTCATAGCTTGATCATGCTATAATTTACTGTAAACAAAAACCATGTTCTAATTTAAGGAGAGAGATTATTAAAATGACCCAAGTAATCCATGATAGAAAGTTCCAACTAAGTCCCTTCTTTTAAAAACATCTTTATAAATACTTAAGAGGTATAGAAGAAGAATATAATAAAGCAAAAATAATTAAGTTTCCTGCATCAGTCAAATCAAAATCATCTTTATGTAACTTTCTAGAAGTTCTTCCATTTAACATCTTCAAAACTGGTGTTTAATTCAAGAAGAGATATTATTAATAAGACCCAACTAAGGCATGATACAAAGTTCCTACTATGGCCATTTTTTTCTGATAAACACCTTAATAAATAATTGAAGGAAAAACATTTAAGTTTCCTTCATAAATAAAAATCAACTTATGTACTTCAATAGAAGTTCTTTTACTGAAGATCTTCAAAACTGACTTTTAACTCACAGGAAAAACATAATTCATTTTACCTTTTTAATTTTCTAATTGAAAATTTTATCCAAATTCTAGCCACCTAAAAAATACTTTAGCCAAATTGTAAACAAAACTTAAAAATAATGCAGGACCATAAATAAACTTCATGCCTGACCCTGAACAATGTCTATGTACTACTGAGATAACTAATAAAATCCCGCAATAAAAGCATTCAAGGCAAGAAACTCACAATGACGAAGCCAGGTGCTGACTTGAATATTCCACACAGCTGGGATTGTAACTGCACTCTTAGCAAACTCAACACCTATTATATCTACATTTTTGGCCCGGTCCCATCGTGGTTTTGGTGGGGACGAATCAGTCCAGCCAGTGAAACCCAGGCCAGAGATGATTATAGAAGCTTCTGAGATTGACCAAATGAAGTAATACTTCCACCGTGCAGTAAAGCCAGACATATACTGGTAACCTAATTTTTTCCAGAAACACCATTCATGGTAGGTAGGATCAGTAAACTTGGACAGAGGAAAATGAGGCACGAGGTTTAAATACATGGCCATGCAAAAACCAGCTTGGAGGAGAGCCCGTATGGTTGCCCCATAAGGTGATGGTGAAGGCCCTTTTGCTTCAGTGCTCCAAATCTGCAATAACAACAACAATAAAATAGAAATAACAAATAGGAGAACAGTTATCTACTAATCGTGATTAACTAAAATCAAAATAAAGAATAAAGAATACCCCTTTTCCTTCAGTCCAATCAAGATAATCCTTCATTTCATAAACAGGACCAGCAAAGTGACTGCCACAGCAGAGACAGTAACCAATGTACTCAAGGAGCGAAGGCAATTTGACCAAACGATACTTCTTCTGGGCCTCGCGCAAACCCTCCTCTTTCAACAATCCATCATTGTAATTAACCGCACAGGATATAACCTTGAGCGTCAAAACCATCAATGCCCCTATTTCCAAACCAACCACAATTAATGGTCAAACCAACCATCCCCAAAAGTAACGTTACCACAGTAATAATAACCATCAATCAAACCCCTCATTCCTGAATCCGAAAATTAAATAAACAAAATAAGAAATCATAAATTTGCAATCACCTGTGGCATCGATGCCACCTTCCTTCCATGCATCGCCGCTCATGTAATAAACGTGGCTGCAGAAGAGACAGTGAGAAAATGCGGTGCCAGGTCAAAGAGAGGAACAATTGAATTGCAACGAGAAAACAGATCGACTATACCAGCCAATGAGGTAACCGAATCCGAGGAAGAAGGTGAGGATGCCGCATCGGGGGCGAAAGAGGAGCATGGAGGCGTAGCCGAGGAACATGGGGACGAGGAAGTGGAGGTTGGAGGAGACGCCGAAGGAGAGGTAGGAGAGGACGACGCCTACAGCGGCGGAGTAAAGATGCTTGGGGAGGCCGCGGGGGAGGAAGCGGCAGAGGAAACTGAGGGGGACGGTGGCGGCGAAGCAGAGGAGGAAGCGAAGCACCGGGACGGAGACTCCGATGGAGGCGGCCATGGAATCCATGGCCATGGCTTCTAATGGAAATAGAAGAATAGTTCGTGGGAGTGATATTTGACGGCTATAATCTTTTATATGATTTGGCTTCTTCGACTTCTGTTCTTATTTATCTTCAACAAAAACAAAAACCATCTTTGAGTTGAACCTCTTAATCGCTACGAATATCCCTGAAATGACATGTGTACCCCTCACTACACCTTCCAAGTACCACACGGTCTACGCATGCTACCAGCCCCTTTGCGTGACCGCAATTTCGCACAGATCTTGGTTTCATACTCTCTCTTTGAAAACTCCGTCATCATTTTTACTCACGTTTGTGTTTTCCTCAGTAAAACAAAATTAGATAAAATACTTACCTTTTTTTAATTCCATTTTTGCTGCTGAAACAAAACATAACTTCCATCAATTTATCATCGGATTATACAAGAAGTATATACTGTCAGGTTGTTGGCATCTACTGTAACTACCTTTTACCTTCTTCATTCCTGAAAGAAAAAACATTTAATATTGTTTCACAAATTTGCTCTCTTAAAACTTTATTTTATACATAAACGTCTTTTCCATTTAATATGCTGTTTTAATAAATTTCTACTTTATATGAGAAATATTTTTTCTTATAAATATATTTTTCAAAATATTTTTAACATTGTTATTCAACAACAAATGTTATATTTCTAAATGATTATTTAGTAAACTTTATAACGATTATCTTAAAATTATATTAGTATTATTTTTTGATATGTTTATATGGTTCTATATTATTTAATATATATATATATATATATATAATTATTTAACACATATTCGTGATACATATCGTGTGAATATTTTTTTTTTATCTTCTACAACATTTTAGATATACTACTAATAAATCATTATGTAACTGTCCATGTCAAGTGACTTTATTTATTATGTACCCAATAACTACTTTATTTATATCCGTTTGTGGTTGATATTACAACTAATTGAAATTAGTTGCATTCAAAAGTTGGCATAAGTTCTTGTTTTATTTATAGAGTATTATTCATCTTAATGTGTTTTTAAGCAATTTATTTTGTAAATAAAGCCGTAAAATAAGAGTTGAGACATAAGCCATACTATAAAGATTCCACCATATATTTAGTGTATTCTATTTTATGATGTGTTACAATAATTAAATAATTTTTAATTTATATTGAATTTGTTTATTTATATGAATAGAAAATTTATTTTCAGAGTTGTTGCAAAAGATATTGTTAAAAAATAATTTTCAATTCTTTTATGAAGTTACTAGACTTTGAAATGATTAAAATATATTGAGATGAGATAGAAAAACTTTTATATAAAATTTGTTATATTTCTACTATTTTAATTATGTGTTATATAGCAAAATAATTTGATGTTTCTATTTGTTTCACCTGAAATAATTTATACTAATTAGAGTTTTAAATTATAAAAGTAGAGTTTTAAATTATTTGTTATTAAGTTTCTAAAAGTTAAATCTTATTTATAGTTGATATGAGATTTTTAATACATACTATTTACGTTGAGACTTATTTTCTGCGAGTGAAATTATATATTTAAGAGTGGTCTTATTTGATAGGTTTAAAAAAATTGTTAGGTTAAGTTTTAAAATGATTCTAATATCATTTTAAGTTTAACTCTAAGTAAATTTTATAAAACTACCTTGTGAAATAAGATTTATACTCATTTATATATTATTAAAAATACATTAAAAGATATTATCTCTTCTATACATAAAATCTTCAATTATTAACTTAATAAATAAATTGAACAATAAAGAGATGTATTATGAATTTAGTTTCTTTGATAATGAAGAGCATGATATTACTGCATTAAAAAAAAGTCTTAAGATAATATATATGTAAATAATAAGAGTTCAAAGTTGATACAAGAGAGAGAAGAAAAAATATTTGAAAATTTTCAATAACTTAAGTTGGCTTATTAAAGATTTCATTTTGTTTTAATTAGTATTATGTACATGTTATCTATGTTTCATTATGACTTTATTTTGTATTCCTATTTACCTATAAATTTAGATTTGAAATTGAAAGGATATTATCAGTTATGATTTGTTTTAATCTCTCTTATATTTAGTCATTTTTCTCACTTTACGTCAAAAACTGACAAAATGTTCATCCAAAAGTTTCATTTTCCCTTCCAGTCAAATTTAAATGATAATTCCATTTTTTCCCTTTTTTATATGGCTTTATGTACACATCTCATGAAAAATACTTAAAAAGATTTCACCTACTAAATATGATGCAATTGTAATTATATAATATTTGATTTTTTTTAATCATACAATGGATTACATTTATTTAACAAGTTTATTTTGAAAGCGTGTGCATAAAAAATAGTTTAAATGCATTAAGGTTTATATGAATTTTTTTATATTTTGCTAATGATTTGATATAAATGAATTGGTAAAAAAAAAAATTGAATGTGATTGTAATATAATATTCTACTAGCAAATTATCGTTTAATATGAACATGTATAGTAAAACAAATTTGATCGTGACTCTGATATAATATTTTGATCCAGGATTGTTTTAAATTTCAAATAAAATAAAAAATCCTGTTTTTTATGCTCTGTAATGATTATTAATAAAAGTAAAGGACAACTATTATCTCATCTGGATATTATATATTGCTTTGTCTAAAGTAAAAAATAAGAAAAAGTTTAAAGATAGCAACTGTGAGTGAAAACTATAAAGGTAGCTTAACAAAAAATGTTTTATTTTAATAAGTAATTGGTAATCTCTAATTTGAATAATGTATTAATATGATATATTGAAAACTACATCAAATGAAAATTTTGTTTAATTTAAAAATTTTGTTTAATTTAAAAATAAAGAAGTGAACAAAAATGAACGAAAATGAATAAAGGAAATAAGAATGAAGATATTCTCTGTATTTTTCTTATCTTGATCAAAGATAGATGACTGAATATATATAAGTAATGTATTTTATTCTGGGTATAGCTAAATAAAGAAAATAAATAAAAATATTATAATTTGATAATTTGATAATGTTATAAAAAATAAATAAACAGAATTGATGGTAATTTGATTCTGTCATAAATATCATAAAGACAAAATCATAGAATTAATATTAGTTTTCTTCTTTGTATCCATATCCTCTGAAATTGAATAAGGTTTAAAACAAAGTATAATCACTAAGTTGTTTTATTTCATGTAATCATATTATAAAAAATTAATAATACATTCTTATAAAGTATTTTTACTTATTATCATTTGAATAATATGTATGTACTTTATACCACATTACTTATTTTCTTTTACATTGTTTATTTTTTACTTGTATTTCCCAATATAAAATATCTTATAAAATTATTCATTCAATCAATTTTAGTATTTTATTAATTTATCTTTTCAAATTGTGAAAGAAATATTTAAACTAAACAAGAATCTGATGCCAAAATAAAGTATTTGTAAATTAATTATAATCCCAATTATATGCATACACATTTTATAAAAAGAAAAACTTATTTTTTATGTTTTATTTTTATTTTTCTCTTTGTCTGTTATAATATAAGATACGTTCAAAATATAGTTTTCTTTATTAGAAGTCAATTCAATAATGGAAAAAATCATTTCAGGAAAAAAAATGTGTACATAACATTCTTTTTCTATACATATTGACTCTAATATATCTCCCTGTTGAATATATATTAGTATAATACATAAATGAATATTCAATATATATAAATATATTATTAATTGATTATGTTTTTAATATCTCACATATATCCTAATTAGTATTATTAATGGTTATTTTTGTTGTGTAATGATTATTCACAAAGGAGGAAATAAAGTTGAAAGGTCAAAGATCATCAGACCAAAATAGTGAGTATAAAAATTTGATTTGAAAAACAATATCTTATATATATTATTATGTTTTTTTAAAAATCCAATAAATAATAATAAATGTATATAAATATATAGAGATTACTTTATAAATGTTATATAACTATAAAGATAAATATAAGTAGTTACTACAAAGAGAAATTGTAACAACCCAAAAATATATATCGTCTAACATTAAGTAAATTCAACAAAGGGAAACAAATTCCAAAGTAAAGTTTACAACAATCTTTCACATACTTCTGCACTGTTCATATACATAGTATAATCATAGCAGTTTATAAAAAAACATTAAAAACAAGGGTAAGCTAGTGAAAAGAAAATTTATAGCATACTCAATACATGCAAAAAGAGCAAATCATATTAGTTATTCATAAGAATTTCTTAAAACACTAACATATAAAGTTTTAATACTAAATACATTTTCATTTCAAGTATTCATATCAAATATCATACATAAATGAACTACATCACATCCAACAATCACACATGGACCACATTACACACATCGGTCACTCATGGACCATATCATACATATAGGCCAAATATGGACCTATAGTCTTTCGGAAGACCCATTAAGTATGTCCCTACCGGAGACTAACACATAATCCAATACCCAAGACTTAGATCCAACAAATCTAAGAAAAAAGACTAATCCAATATCTAAGACTTAGATTAGCAACGAATCTAAGAGACAGGACTAATCCAACCCAAGACTTAAATTGTCAACGAATCTAATAGAAAGGATCAGGATAAGTTTAAACATTTAATACCGAGTGTTTACCAGTGGTCTCGGTGTGTATGAAACCCTCATCAACTTCTCACCACCTAATACCTTAGTCTACATGACTTAGATCATCAATGAAACTAGAGGATCTATGTTAAACATAAGTGTGTTATACTTAATATATACAAACAAGCACAACTCATACATTATGCAAGATCTATGACATCAACTTCATCATTCAATCATTAGCATCAATACATATCATTCAATCCACAAATCATAGTATGCAAGAATCTTTCTATCATCAAGAAATACTTAACTACTAAATTGTCAAAATTTACTATTCCGACATGTTGCCACAATATAACATTACTAAATTTCATCAAAATCAGTCATCTCTATATTTTTAAAACCATTTCTCAATCAAAACAGGATGTTCATTCAAAAATAATTCTTCAATCAATCATGCATAAGGACATAATTTATTCAATAACTGGTCTCAAACTTTTAAAAACATATCAAAGTCTTATCAGAAATCATATTCAATCCATCAAACAACAATCAACAGTTTTTGCATGTTACTTTCTAACATCATTACTCAAAATAGCTCAATTAATCACACTAAGTAAAGATAAACAATCAAACTCATTCAGTGTTGAAGGACCAGTCAGACAAAAAAGACTTGAACATTGATAATCACATATTCAAGTTTTCTATCTTAGAGTACTATTTAAAAGTAACTAAATGGTATAAAAACAAGATATTAGCTTTCCTTACCTGACAATGATCTCCACAACAGCTCCTCCAATTGCCGATACTAATCCGAAACTCTAGAGATCTAGAATAAGTTATCATAACAAAATAAAATCAAATTTTAGTAAAATCTTAATTAAGTTGAGAGAAATATTTTTCTCAACTGTCCCTACTAAGATTAATAACAAAAACCTAGAAAATAATAAAGAATACATGATCTTTAGAACAAATATGAACGTACTCTGTTTGATATTTTATACTAAGATTAATAACAAAAACCTAGAAAAAAATAAAAAATAAATGATCTTTAGAACAAATATGAACATACTCTGTTTGATATTTTAAGCCATTAAAAATGATTCTTAACCTCTTATCAACTACTCCATAGTGTGATTAGATTTTAAAACAGATGAGGTATGATGTGAGAGAGACACACGAGAGAGAAAAAAGAAGTTTTCGAAAGTCGAAGGTCGTGCCTTTGTTTTTTCCTTTTAAATTACCGTGCCTTTCTTTTTAAATTTTTGTGCCTACAGAAATTAGTGAAAAGAAATACTTATATTAAAGACGAGTTTATATATATTCATGAAATATTTGCTTAAGATTTAAATAAGATCAATTTTTTTTAATATATACATATATAACACAACTTATACATATATTTTGTAACGTTTTTTTAATACATCCTGGTTATTATTTATATGTTTTAAGAAGTGATTATTTTATACTAAGTCCTGACCATTGTGTAAAGCTTAATCAATTATTTAAAATAGTTATTCACTACATTTAATGTTACCACTCTTCATATATAAAGAAATTAATCAGGACAATTCAAATTTAAGGATTAATACTCAAATCTTTATATTAAATTTTAAAAGAGAAATTATTGTATATTCAATACATAAAAATCTTCCAATATTTCAGTAAATATAGTGTTTGAAATATGAATTTCACAAAATATTAAATATGAGTATGTTTAATAAAATAATCAATAAAAATAATATCAACACTGATTAATATCAAATATCACGATCATAAAGTTTGAAATTCATCATTCACTATTTATATAAGAATTTACTCAATTATACAATTTAATTCTTGAAAGAAACAATACATATGCAAAAAAAAAAAAAAAAATTGAAAAGATTTCTCATTCCTCAAATTAATCTATTTCAAGAAGTAGACTATTCAAGACGATTTCTAAGCCTTCGTATCTTGATTATTAATAGGTAAAGTGTTCAATGAGAACCGTAATTACAATTTTCATTTATTGACCCTAATTTTTGTACACCCATGCTCCTAAAGGAAATATAGACTAAATTGATAATGTTTCCTATGTTTTTCACTAAATACATCACATGTTTTCTATATACTTTGTATATATCAAATTTCACTCCAATCACAAACAACATCAATTTTCTTATAATATTATTCCAATAAACTACTCTAGAACTTACTAATTAAAGTGCCAGTATAGATCCATCTGTCCCATCTTGACTTAGCATGAATTCGATCCCTCAAACATAAATTGATGTAAGCTAACCTGTAGAACACTTATGTACTATATTATCAAATACAAATGAAAAAAAAAAATAAACGAAGTTATTATCAATTTTTTAATTTCACATTTTAAATACAGATTCGTACTCATAAATATATGATATTAATAAATGAAATTATTTAATTGACACAACAATAAAAAGTAGAATACAGGCGGTGAAGTAGGATAGTGAGAGTTTGTAAATTTTGGAAGACTTATAGAAGTTGACGAATTTAAATGCCTTAGTATGTCCACTTTTTTCTATTCCAAGCTGCCGGCAACATGCATAAATGGCTTAGTTAAACCAATTTACTTACAGTGTACGGAAAGCTGGGTTGAGTTTCCAATGCAATACATGTACAAACAGACGACATTATGGATTATGTTTTTATTTTCCTAATTATGAAACTCGCATCTTACTTTAAAATATTTTTCATTTTAAAATTATATTTATCTACACCGGATTCTAACTATAATAATATAATTTAATCTCATTTAATTTATTTTAGGATGATTAATTATATGATAATTATTTTGATATCAATAATTATAATTCTTATTTATTAAAAATAATTTAGTTTTATAATAAAAAAATTATAAATAAATAAATACTCACTCAATTTTATATTTATTTACTTATATTATCTTTATATTTTAATTGACTTTTTGGATAATCTTTTATAAAGAGACTCTTTTTAACTTAACATCTACCATTCACAGTTTTCAATTCATCTCATTCAGATAACATTACAAAAAAAACAAAAATTATTAATAAGACAAATTCATCAAAAACACTCAAAATCTGTCGGTAAATTGTTATATAGAATTTATCGATAGATTTCTGAATCTGTCGGTAATTACCGACGAATTTCTGAATCTATTGATAATTATTGATGAATTTAGATAAATTTAACGATAGATGATATCTGTCGATAAAATCGTCGATAATAATATTTTATCGACAGATAAAGTTTCATCGATAATTTAACTTTTTTTAGTGTAAGAACAAAAGTATTTAATTAGAAAAAAAGTATTTTATCTGTTATACAAATATATAAAAATTAAAGATAAGTTAAAAAACCACGTGATATTTCTATAGTTAAAAATATACATAAAAATTCAAATAAAGTACACGTCAGCGTCTTTGCTTTTTAGAAATTTCTGAATGTAATAATGATTGTTTTATATGAAATAATAACTATCAGTTCATAATTTCGTGTTTTTTATTTTTATGATTAGCCTCATTGGTTCGTTATCTACCAAGTGTAACTACTTTACCTTTAATTATAGTATATGTACATGTGGTCGATGTTGCAGTCACGATTGTTTTGAAGGTTTTTATTTTTTTAAAGAATTGCATAAGTTTATGGAATGATTAATTTTTTTAATTATAAATAATTTAAAGAGAAATAAAACGAATAATTTTAAGAGTAACAAATTATTGATAGAAAATTTAGAGATTATATAATGTTACTTTTTTTCAACAAAAATATAAAGTTAAATTTTTAAAATATCTAAAATATTAAAAGATATAAATATTAATAAATATATTACAAGTACATACAGCCCCCAACCTATTTGTTATATTACTTGCAATTAGTACAACATGTTAACTAATAAGAAAATGATATTTATACTTAATCTATAGATCATTGCATAAAATTAATATAAAATTTTAAATAGATATCATGAGACAAAATAACAAAAATTCATGAAAGAGAGTAGCTTACAAATATTTTAGGTTATAATTTAGCTACGGATGAACTTCTTCTTCCTTAACGTTCGTTGACCTCAACCATAGAATTTTGGTTCATTACCTAAATTTAAGTTAAATAAAATATATATGTCTATTTTCTCATCGTGTCAAATAAATTAAATATCATTTTAAGATTATATCAAATTTAATTATTAAATATAGGAAACTTGTGCTATTATTAAAAAGGTGCAATCAAAACCTATTATTAACATGTTTGATTAAAGTCAATAGATTTTTTTTTTATATGTAGATGGTCAATGAAGTATCCAAAAGCTTATCTAGAATGATTAATACGTGTTTGCCAGATATAAATTTTATTAATAAAATATTATTTAACACTCTATCATTCTGAGACCATCATACATCGTTGTGCAAAATATATATGTATTTGTATATAAACTAAAAGAATACACAAAAAGCATTAATGATCATTTTAAGGTAGAAAAAAAAAGTAAAATTTAAAAAAGGACCGTTAGATGTTAGACATAAAAAAAAAAAATTAATAATGTGAGCGCACTCAATGCAATATCAATATTTGTTGAAAATAATTTTTTGTTGATAATTTCATAATTTTTAAAATATTTAAATAGATTAAATTTGACTTAATCTGATTTTAAATTATTTTAGTTTTAAAATATTTTATTTGATAGTGGAAGTTAGTGGTGAAGTGTTCTGCCATAGTTGACGGTGTTCATTGCTTCGACGAGGCACGGTGGAGGAGGTCCTGATATTCAGGGGGAAGGGAAAGGTGTTATGGGGTATATTTTTTTTTTTTTTTTCGCAAGGTTTTGTTGGAATGGACTCTAAGAATTTCTAAAAATCGGGTTTTGAAATTTTTTTCCGGATTTAAAATTTGGGAATCTGTTGAGAGTGGGTGTGGACTGAATTCTGGAATAGTGGAATGAGTTATGGAAAATAAATTTCATAAGATATTTACTCAGAAAACATATTCTGGAAGCGATTTTATTATAAATAGAGAACACTTTAGTTATTTCATTGTCAGGGTGCAGATTAAGAATGGAGAGGTGGAAAAACAGGTTTATTTGATTATTTGTTGTATTTTATTTCGGGGAATAATTTTACTGAACACCTCAGAAGCCCAACAGAACACGTAACACATAAATGGGTTGCAGCCGAAATCCGTCATTTACCTAGATTCAACACTATGGGCCAACATGCAGTTTTGCATTCTGCACCCCCATATAATTTTAAATCACCACTTTCTCTTTCTAAAAATAACTGTTGAGATGTGGTTAACGTTGTGTTGCTTTGGACCTTTTCTCAGGTTTGGAGTGTTTGTGGTGACTTTTGGTGGTTGGAGGCAATGGTTGGTGTGCTTGGCGGCTGCGATATGCTGGTTGAGTTGAAGGTTGGTTGCTTAGTGATTTCAGCAAGTATATATTTTTCATTTTGTAAGTTGAGTTTCATAATATATTATTCAATGACCTTTCAGATTAAATAATCTGAAATATTACGAGTTAGTTTTTTATATTTCTGAATATATAATGTGAAATACAAAATATATATTTTGAAACGCAGAATCTAAAATATATATATATATATATATATATATATATATGTTTTGTATATTGAATTGTGTATCATAATACTGTTATGTAAGACTAAATTTTTGTATTATGTTAATAAGATAAAAGTGTTTACAAATATTAAAAATTACACGCATATATATTAATTTTGCAGACGATTTATTATATTCTTGTATATAACTTTATACATTTACAATCTTATATTTTATTATATTTTAATATATGAATATACACTCAGTTTGTTTATTCATAAGTCTTTTTTTTTCAAAATATGTAGTCTAAAATGTAATAAAATATTATATATTATACAATTTTATTACACTTTGAATTACATGTATATTAAAATTCCAGAAATATATTTCAGAAGAATGTACCATGGTGCCATTATATTGCCTACTCGTGTGTTTTATCATTTACTAGGGTGTTTTCTGAATTACAGTGCACGCTATAGATCAACCAAATACTGTGGAAGATAGCTTAAAGCAAAGGAGACCAGTTTGAAGTATGCTAAATCCATGTTGAATTAAAGTTTACAACCTTAATATTGAATGAGTCTTATTTTGCAACCTGAGTTTTCAAAAATAATCCTCTTACTTTTTCATTTCAAACTGAATTTTAAAGTTAGATTATGGTAAAACCCAATTTTTAGTCGATCCAGTTAAAGACCAAACAAGAGATTTTTCAGTGAATATACGTTGAGGTTCTCCCCACAGAAAACCAAGAATGCCCTAAAACGTGGGGCGAGGAACAAGTAGAAAGGAATACCAAATTTCAAGAAAACTATAATCAACGTTATCCCATAGACTTAAAAAGGAGTCCAACATTTCATTGTCATCAAATGGTCACTTTTGTTACATCTGCAAAAAAATATATAATATTCTGCACCATACAAGGTTGCCATAGAATGTTCGAGATAATCTTCCAGACTAAATAACCAGACACTTGTCGATATATACATCACCTCCAGGCTTCTACAAAATTCTAGAGTAAACCTTAAAGAACCATATTAAAAACTCGATTCTCTATTCCACCTGACGTGGCCTACGCTCTAGTATACAATTATATATACTTATCACCAAGGTTAAGAGCTATTTAAAAATGCTTTAACCTTTCTGAATTCACTTGGATATATGAGCACAGAATCTAAACAGAGCCCTCCTTTAGTATGTGTACAATCAATTTGAGTCATAGAGAATTTGACTTTTGTTGATGCATTGCCATTCTCGACAACAAAATCGCCTGCATGGTAAAAGGCCCATTTACCTGGTCCGTTCAGAAAACACTGGGATGTAACATACTGGCCATCTGATGTCCATAGCTGGAAACGAACAGGTTTTACATCCCACCCATGAACATGTTCTGTGTTGCAAACTCGTCGGCCAAATCGCTTGGAGGCTCGTCCTAGATGTATTCTGTAGAATACGCTGTATCTCCCAGCAGGAAACGGGAAATCAACATCCCCATCCACTTCAAACCACCAGATTTGCTGGAGGTAAGCAACACTGTTGAATCTGCAAATCAAGGAGATAACACTGGTTTTACTCCAAGGCTCTATTAAACCAAATCAACATTTAAACTATACTTATTTTGCAAATAAACTACTTGACATAAAGATTAACTTGCATCAAGAAAAAAAGGCATATCCTTCACAGCATCACAAGTGAAAGAACAAATTTCAGCCAACACTAATCAATACCAAAAGCTACAATACATTCTACAGCCAGAAGACTTCTGACTCCGAACATGAAAAATATATACACAACCACCAAATTTTCTAGGTGATAAATTGTAAAACACTACAAATCATGACTACATTATTGAAACAGTAGTCATGAATTTAGACTGTGGTCTCAAATATAACTGCAACCAACCACAGTATCAAGTTCTTAGCTTTTAATTCTCTGCAACCGAAAAGACTCGTAAGATTTACATATGTCTGCAATATCCCGCAACATTACAGTTTTTGAGATTGCGGCAACAAACAGTAATTAAAATCTGATACAATCCCAGTTAGCTCACTTTAATTTATAGTTCACACATCCGGAATTGAATCAGTTTATTGAACTCATCCCATGGTTGAAATGATTTCATTATGTCAATGACTACAAAAGTGTAAAGGGAAGGGTGTAAGTGTATATCACAGCATAAGAATTAACTTTTAGCAAAAAACTAATTGCAGCAAAAAATAGTGTGGGTGTAAACAAATATATCATTCGACTGTAATTATATAAACTAAAAAGTTAGCAAAGTAAAGGATGATCGCAATGAAGGATGGAGAATGGAACATGAATAACAACATATAAATACGGATATTACTCATATCAGCATTATTAGGTGCGTGGTATAACATACTGGGAATTAAATTGATTTTAATTTTGGAACCTTCTATAGAACTTCCCAATTCCCAGGGTTTTTAAATTTAACACTCAGGGTTATTTGAAGTTTCCTTAAGAATTGCTATGTCACGTGTTCTGTGAGACCCTGGGGTTCGCTTGATTGAGCAGGTGAAACATTGTAAGGTGGAAAATAACTCAGGATGGTAATGATTATGAGCAAACTAGCAATCCAGGGTGAAAATAAGTTGAGATCTTATTTTCCACCTTTCCACAATCCTGTAGAACCAAACAGACCCTAACCCCAAATTCTATTATCCCACTCCAATCCCCCTTTTTTCTTCTCTATTATCTCATTACCAGTTTTTCTCACCCCTCCTTCAAACAGCACTGCATAATTTGGAAGGCCAGACTAACTAAAATACAAATCAATAAATAAAAAATAAAAAGGGAAAAGTATTCCAATGGGTATAACTAGGAGAAGAAAAGTGACCTAGATTCATCAGTGGGGATATGGTTCCAGTATCTCCTATCATCAATCCCGGTTATGGACAATCCCTTGGCCGAAACGCACAAGCACAGCTTACCCATGCTCCGATCCAGCCATACTTTCTGCACAAAAACGCAACTCTGTCAACTCCACTTTCTCTCACATCAATCCACCAACCAACAACAATAGTAAGAAAATCCACACGGCTCATAATTATTAATTAATTAATCAATCAATCAATCAATTGATCAATTACCTTGGTGCCGTCATCAAGAGAATTGAGTCTGCAAAGCCGGGCGTAAATCCCCCTCTTCCCCAAATGAGAGGGGAAATCGGCGAAGATGCGGCGGAGGAGGACGGAGTAATTAGGCGGCAGCTTGGACTCCCAGACGAAATCCGCGGAGGAAGCGCCGCGGAAGGCGCGATTGAGCGTGGCGAGCTTGCAAATCTCGGGAGGGTTCATGTAGGTCATGATCTCAGCCACGCAGCTCTCGGGCAGCTCGCCCAGAGCGGACTTCGGCGCCGATTCGAACGGCTGCGACGAGAATCGGAGACCCATCAATCAACGTCGTAGAGAAGGAGAAGGAGAAAGAGAATGAGAATGGAAGTAGTGGTGGCGAGTGGGTTAGGGTGTTCTATGAAAATGTCTCCGACTCGGTGTTGTAAATTGTAATGTGTAGGTGACTCGGTTCTGTGGGTTTGTTGTTTGTTTCTGCGAGACAGCGTGATATGACTTGGACTTGACGGGAACCACGTCACAGTTATCTACCACCATCCTCATCGTCACCGCAAAAACCCTTAACAATTACCCTAATTCCACCAAAATTTTTAATTTCTTTTTTCATTTCCTTAATTTCAAAACAAATATTAACAGAGTCAAACATGTTAATATTTAATAATAAAAGCTTAATCGCAAATTTGTAAATAATGATATATTTTTTATTGGTTGACTTATATAAATATTGTTTTACAAAAAATCATGTTTTTAATAAAAAATTGTAAATAATAATATATTTCGTGTTGAGAGTTTATAATCTTTCAAACCTTTAATTAAATAGAAATTGAAATGTAAAAGTCAAGTAAATATAGAGAAATACATTATCCATAAGTTGGAAATCGTCGATCACATAACTTTTAATGCATATCTTTTTGAATAAAAAAATGGATTTTTTGTTTGGTCGGTTTTGCAGAAATTAATTTGGAATTGTCTTTTGCATCAATACTATTTTTTTTTCTAATAAATTATCCTTAATTATTACTCGTTTTCCTTGAAATTGAAGTTAAAATACTTTAACGCCTTGAAATCTAGAAAAAAAAAAACGGAAATCTTACTAGGCGCAATTTGACAACATTTGACTATCTTTTTCCATGTATAGTCAACAAAAGTAAATATAATTATTATATTTTAGAATAAGAAAGGTAAAAGAACCAAACCGATAAAATATTTCAAAATATTAAATTCGCGCGTTAAAGGATAATATAAAAAAGATATTATCAATTGAATTAATTAATTAATTTAATAATTCTCATGGATATGTTTATAGTATTTAATAACAAACAAAGGAGTAATTATTATAGAAATAGAAAATGAACACGTAATACTTATTTCATAAAAAATATTATAAAAGTTATATCAAAGATATTTTATTGATTATCTTTTTCTGACAATTCATGTTTATCAAACTCAAATATTAAGTAATAAAAAAAGTGTTTTTTGAATAATATATATTGTAAATGTGAGCTGTCTACCAACTTCAAGAGTGACTGATATGTGTCAAATAAATTAATTTGACTGAGTTTGTTAACATATTACAGTGTCAAGTGTTCATCAACATGTTATTTATTTTTTTCATGGTGCATATGATTTAAAAATTTATAATTAAGTGATATTTAACTTCTTTTTTGTGAGTTTATGCCTTTAAATCTTATGCATATAAAAGTGTTATACATAAACATAAATAAAAAATGAATTTAAACATAAAATGCTCTGGACAATGCAAATCACGTGTTAAGAAATTTTTAAAGAAAAATAAGAAGTTGAAAGGGATACATATAGAAAATACTGGCACGTGTACAAATATAAAATTTGAGGCTGTCTCAAGTTTTACACGTGTTAAAAACGAAATGAGTTGGCTGTATCAGCATTAAATATAAGTGTCCAATTTGTTAGTTTGAACACTAATATCATTTGGTATACAAACGAATTGGGGAATTCAATATCTACTGATGTTTTCTCTACTTATATATTAAAAAAAATGCACTAACAAGTGAATAATTATTTAATAAAAATTGTTCTAAGTATTATATTCAAAAAGTTCTGGTATTATTACGATATTAAAAATCTTAATTATACATATTGTAAAAAATATAAACAAAATTAAAGATTTAATTATACTTCTTATAATTCAAAGAAGAGTCATCAGACCGATAGATATTCTATCTCTTTTAAATTCAAATTGTTCTATATTTTCTTTAGAAAGAATTTGTCTCAAAAGTTAGTATTATATTTGTCATGCTTTTATAATTTTAACGATAATGGGATAATTTGATATAAGTGATTAGATTGTGTTTTTTTTTCTTTTAAAGAAATGAGAGTTAATTAAAAGAACTTAAAAAGATTAAGATAATATTGAAATCAACTTAAAAAAATAGTGGATTGGAATAAATTCTTACATCAAAAAGTGCGTGGGTAAATTCCAGAGAAATTCGTAAAATATAAAAAATGCGTGCAAGTTCTAAAAATCTTTGAATTATGATAAATATTATATACTATTTATATAAAACGTCTAAATGTGCTTTGTATTTTGGATTAAATACAAAACAAAATGTGTTTGGGTTAGAGCCTAAAATCTTGGAGTTTTTCAATTCTATCGTATGGTTTTTTGGAGTTTGAACCATTTTTTTACAAGTGATGAAAGTTGCTTATTTTTAAATTTAATTATGTTAAGTCTACATTAAAATTAAGGTTAAGGAAATAAAGAAAAACCGTGCATGCATGAGAAATTCTTGAATATTGAATTGGATGAAATTTTAAGACAATTTGTGGTATGAGCTCATCAACGTATACATGTCATGATAACAATTGAAGTGTATTTGATAGAATTTTTAGTAGTGTAGTATTGGTTTAGAATTGCATTTTGAGTTAAAAATTTGTTTTAGTAGTTGTTTAGAGAAAACCTGAAAATTCACACTTTAACTTGGATGAGGACACTAAAAGTGATTAAGGCTATGATAAACTTTTGGATTTGCTTATAATAAAACAATTTGTTTTGTATGTTTAAAATTGGTTAGATGAATGTGAATATGAAAATAATGTTACTAATGGTTAAAGTTAAAAATTTGAAATTTATTGAAAATCTATTTTAATTAAAATAAAGAATTAGTTCAAGTTTGAAATGGTTTTAAAAATTATGCCAAATAACAAATTTTGCATAAATTTTTTCAACGGTCTGGAAAGTTCACTTAACGAATCTCGTTTGAAAAGTAAATATTATGCATGAATTTCAACATGCTTAGTGGATCATAGTCTGGTCAATGAATTGTATAAATTTACTCAATGGATCAAATTTCACTTAGCTAATCCAAACTTAATAGCAAGTGAAGATAAACTTTTGTTAAATTCACTTAGGTCTTGTTGGCATTGAACAATTATAAGTTTTTCAAATTAAGTTTTGTAGTCTTTATGACAGTTGTATCCTTTAAATGTTAGCTTTTACTTGACTTTAGAATTAATTAAAAAGAGGTTAAGAACTCTAGTTATAATTGTTCACAAAGAGTTTTATTTAAAGTTGTTGTATTTTTTTTAAGTTTTTAAGCTAAGTAAATTATTGTTTTTGAACTTAAGATCTTTATAAAAATTATTATAATTCTTTTATTAGTTATATCTGAACATAGTTTGATAAGTAAAATTCAATATGACTTATTATTTTTTAACAATTATGATGAAATGATTTATGTTAATTTTGAATTGTGATGTAATATAATTAAATAAGTTAATATGACATATAATGTAACTGAGTATGTTAAATATTATTGTTTTAATCAATGTAGTCAAGGTTTGCATATCTAAAATATTAAAATAAACTAAGTGTAAGTATCTGAAAGACAATGTTTAATATGAATGTTTCAAAAGACATCAATCAATATTTTTTAATACATATTCATTTATGATATATATATATATATATATATATATATATATATATATATATATATATATATATATATATAAAAATATATATTTATATTTCTTTTGTTAATATTTTTTTACAAAAAT
>Ga0099825_1003060_pt1 | contig 22320 bp, 9 predicted proteins | sample SiratroredBW_FD_76838 | JGI IMG/M metagenome (GOLD analysis project Ga0099825, IMG submission 76838) | Root nodule microbial communities of legume samples collected from California, USA - Siratro red BW | ecosystem: Host-associated > Plants > Roots > Nodule | place: USA: California | collected... | reverse complement strand
ATAATAAAATAAAAAAAATTCCACACAATAAAAAGAGAAAAAAACAAAAAAAAAACATTTGAAAAGGAAAAATAAAAAAAAAAAAAAGATACGTAATCACCGATAAGAAAATATATGGCCAATGCTAGTACAACACAAAAAAAAAAAGTAGTACTTTTAGGAAATTTTTTCTGATATAGAATAGGGCAAGTACATAATGATAAGCCAAAGGAATATTTTATTTTGATGATCATAATTGAATATCGGCTTATACGTATGCCTTGCCTTAAAAGTACCATATTTATACCATTTAAATAACATCATAAAAATCGTAAGCAATGCAAAAATAGAGGCCTAATACATTTGTCTCATGAATACATACCTCTCTCAGGAACTCCTTCAACTGATCATCATGGAAATCCTGAACTGATAAAACCTTGACTGCAACATCCTGCAATTTATAAAATAATCTCCAAAACATAAATAAATATATTCACAGAGCCAACATAAGACGAATCAATGGTTAAATAATGTAATCTCTTAATTTTGGTGGACAAGTGTCCTTCATCCAATTGAAATCACACAAACAAAGAAAATATATTGTATGAAGTAATTGGAAAACTACATTTATAAACTAAAATGGGAATGTCCTAGATAAAATTCAACATGATGAAAAAAGGTCCATATTAACACGTACCGATCCATGCCATTCAGCACGGTACACTGTCCCGAACGAACCTGCAAAGTGAAAAAGGCAGCTGCATTTAGAGTCCTAATGGGGAAACAAGTCCAAATACCGAAGTTATGTGGATTGTATAAGAACAGGGGAGGCAGAAAAAGTACCAGCACCAACACGCTCTTTAATTCGTAAATCCTCCCATGATATCTCAAGCCAGTCCATTGCAAGTGAGGGTTCAAGATTCACATATCTTGGAATATTTCCAGCAGGTAAACAACCCTTGTTTTCAATTCTATTGTCTACCTGTTTCAGTTCTGACTGGTTGGATGAACCAATTATAGATTGCTCGAAACTACTTTTCACCACAGAACTTCCATTTACAGTGATCTCATTGTTGGAAATTTCTTGTACTTGTAGTACATCTTCGCTAAGGTTTGGATATTCATGTAGTGACGCTTCGGTGGCTGGATGAAGAGCTTTAGAATCATCTTCATGGATGGTAGGCAAAACCGATCTAAGAACTGAGCATTCCTCGTCATTCCCTTCTAATCCAAAAGGAATTAGAGATGGTTCTGTAACTTCACAGATTCGATCAACTGAAGCATAAACTGAACTTCTCAGCAAATCAGTTTCTTTAGCTTGTTGATCATTATTTCCGCAGCCTGCAGTCCAAATAATTAAATAATATGGCTAAGACCAACTTAAATTAGATTACTAGAAATCCTCTCAGCTCGTCATAAAATTTACCATTAACAAAACCGCAAAAGCACAAGTTACCCAGTTGCCCTCAAAAGTTTAATATTCAAAATTTGAGTCTAACATGCTTCACAAGCTTGAGAAGAAGGCAAAAAGCTTAAAGCAACTTTAAAATATGGAGCATGAAAGAGAGAATCAGACAGAAGAAAAGTACGAAAAAAGAAAAAAACTAAACACCTGTGGCTCAAACTTGATTTAATGGCCTGAATAGCTCGAGGCAATATAATCACTTACGAGGTTGTTTGGCATCTACTTCAACAATTAAGAATAAATTTATTTTTACACTACTATTTCAAAATAACATTTATTTCAAACTTGCTTCTTATAATAAAACATTATATTTTAATAAAATAATATTATTTTCAAATAATGGATGTAATTTATCGTTAACAGTGTGAACGTATCACTGCTAAACAATTAATTCATATAATTTTAGAAAAAGCAGTGATAATTTGACACCATAAAGTAAAATACATTTACTACACAATCTATAATATTAATATTTTAATTAGATTTCTTTTATTTTTTAACTTAAAATACCAATATATTAAAATAGTTGTTAAGAGGGTGTAATTTTTTTGGGTGAGTGTAAAATTATAGTTTTCCTTTTAGAAAGAATACTAATGGGTACAAGAAGAAAAAGTGTGGAACTAATGAGACCATACTGCAAATGAGTTTAAATAACATCCATCAAGTATATACCGATGGCTACACTAATTCTTCCTTGATGTTAAATACTAAATGGAATTTGAAGATCAACCTTACAAATAGGTAAAACACAACATACCTGAATATGGAATATTTTCAGGATTAACAGGTCTGTCATTGGAACCTACAGATTCAGAACTTGCTATGTCATCCATATAAGGTGATTGTGATTCTTTTAAGTGACAAATTTGAAACGGGGAAGGCATTGAAGAAACATATGCTCCATTTATTGAGGAATCTGGTCCATGGACATTTCCTGGTTCCCCAACCAGGTCGACCACATACTCCCTGCAAATGAGAAAACACATCATGATACCTATGAGAGTTGGAAGTAGTGTCATATGCCTCTGATAAACAAACTTGTCTACAAGAAGTTACCAGTTCTATGCCAAAGTTCTGATATGCAAGCAAAAAAGGTAGATGTAATTATACAAATTATGGTCAAGACAACCTGTTGAAAGATGCCTAAGGCCCAGGATAAAAATTACAGTGAACTCGAAATGTAACAACAAAAAATTGGGGTTAAGAAGAAAGATGATTAAAACTACTGATGGAATCAATGTAATTGTGTTTATGATTGACAGAAATTCACATTGTCATTACTATCAACACATAAAAGACAGCAAAAATGAGCACCAAAGTCGGGTGTTGTACTAACCTTGAGAGCTGTTTGTCATCTTTAATTTTGACTAGGCAAGAGGATCTATGATCTGCAACACAATACTTGCAACCACGAGCTATACGACAGGGCAAACCTATGTAATCGGCCAATCTCTGCATTCAATATCCAATTAACAGTGAATAACTAATCTGTAACAAGGTTATCAAGAAACATTAATACGTCCAACTCAGTCCAAACAATCTCAGGCAACACTAATGCACCCTCTTCACGCATCCAAAATGCTCAACAATATTCGTACTCAACTGAAATATTCTTTGATGATACCCTACAAAACTATAAATTCAGGAAAACGTTAACTTTTCACCTTAAAAAGAATTGCCCGATGCCTACAAAGCCCAGTAGACAGGCTGCCAATGGGGATGACAACACACTTGTGATAATTCCTTAACTTCTTACTAACCAACTTCCAGCGCTTGTGAAGATCACCTTGCTCCACCGGGAACATACCCCTTCAAACATTCAAACATCACATTAATTAAAAGAAGAATAAATGACTTCGCACTCCCTCGAAGAAGAGATACACTGCATCTGATTCTTACCCCATATAAATGGCTACCAGTTTCCCTAGCTGTTCCACTAACACCAAGGTGTTCTCAGAAGCACAATACAACTCTTGCGCCTTATGTTTAAGCATCTTCAAGCGAGAGTCCTCGCGTCTATCAACAAGCACCACCTCCATACAAGTTTCGCTGGGCTCAACTGCTTTTAGCGCCATCAAAGTAGGCATCCTTCTACCTTCTTCCACATCATTACACATCACCCAAAGATATGGATTCATCCCCAATATGTTATAAAACCCGTCAGATATCTTGTCCGTGTAAGATAAACATCCACTCACCTGAATAATAATAAAAATCAGACTTTGGATTTGAATATAACAAAATAAAACTTAGATCCAGTTTCTTAATGCTATTAAAAGTTGTTGTCCGATTAAAATTAGAGTTTTACTTAATAATTCAGGTAAAATGTTTACAAAGTATGAATATGGTTCGCGAGGTAAAACTCTAACTCGAATTAGAAAATACTAAAAAAGAACATAAGAAACTTCATATAAGTTTTATCCAACGATGTTCTGTTTAGTCTTAACAATGAAGTGAGTTTCGCACCCATAAGCGATAAGAAACGGATTCAGCATCCCAGGTTTCGGTTCCCGGAGTGAGAACAGGTTCTGTGACGAGACTAGCCAAACAGTTTAGCCTCCTCGCTAACGTGAGTTGCAAGATGTAGCTCTCTTTCGACTTCTTCGCCAACTTCTCCGTGCCCTGTTCTTCCTCCTCATCCTTGTGCCTCGGCGCTGCGATAGTAGGGGGTGTGCGAGACGACGACGTTTCCTCCTTAATGTCGCTGGAAAAATTGCAATCAAACGTCGTCCCCGAAAACAAGCTTCCAGCATAGCTGCTCCCGCTCGATAGCCTCGGCAGCGAAACCTGCCGGTCAAAGCTCTGGTCAACGGCAGCGTCCTTGATAGTGGTTTCCGGCTGAAGAAGCAGGTCGCCGTCGCAGTGGTGGCTGGAGTGGCTGACTTTCTTGTCGATCAGCCAATCGCAGAACTCGGCGATTTTCTTGTGTTTGCTCCGGAACTTGTCGCCGCCGTCAAACAGGTCGGAGACAGCGGAGTGCTTATCGGAAGAGAGAACGACGTCGTTCTCTTTAGTCGGAAGCGGATTTTTCGGAGTGCCGCTTTCGAAGCTAAACGTGTCATGCTTGATTGAGTTGACGATTTTCTTATTCTCATGATCTAACAGCTGTTTTGTAGATTCGTCAAAACCTCGCTCCGGGAATTGACGCGGGAAAATGTATGTGGTTCTGTGAGGCATTTTCGCTCACCACTTGTTCTCGCACTCACGAAACTCTCGCACCTCACACACACAGATATTGCACGCACTCACGTGCGAGCCAACGGAATCACAAACTACTTTTACTTTCCGTCTTCGCCGTTTCGATCCTCCTCCTCCTCCTTCTACAACCTCAACCTACCTCCGCGTAAATTGTTCAACCGATTCCACTGCTAACCATGGATAATAATAATAATAATAATAAACAGTGTTATGGAAAGATAAATTGCGTTCAACTATTTCCGAATCTTAAAACCACGTTCGAAATGAAACCACAAAATCGAGCAACTGAACGTTGCGGATCAAATGCACGATCGATTACGGTGATTTTTTCTGAATATAACTACGAATTCTTACGAGTGACACGAGAAAACGGTGATTTAAGGAGTGGGAGATTGAAGAAGAAAAAGAAGAATGGAGAATGTGAGCTATGGTTGTGACTTTTGACGTTAGTTGTGGTTTTAGCTGCAAGAAACACTCAAGTTTTTGTAGCATGGAGTTGGAACGCCAGAGGGAAAAGGAAATAATATAAAATCGGTATGCTAAACAACGCTGGGGTATGGGTGCGCATCATTGTTACAAAAGTGACACGTAAAACTTGTGGCCAATCACAGCAAGACACGCAAGAGTAAAGGTGCGCACTGCGCATGACGTGTAGTTTAGTGCCTCTGTTGCCACGAGTGTTGTAGTAGCAGTTCTGAGTCATGCATTTTCTCAGCCAATCAGCCTCGAGATTGGAGACAGTCATAAGTTTATTTAATTTTGACCCTAATGTGCCTTTTTAAAATAAAATTAATTCGTTTTGACCCTATTTAATTAGTTGATACTGGTAATTTATTTTAGTCATTACATTTGCATGTATGATTAGATATTATTATAAAAATTTGTGACAGAAAAAAGTTAGTTATTTATTAAAAAATATTTATTTGGATAAGTGTTCTTTTACAGGTTTTAATAACTCGTTCCACTCCTGTTATCCTAATCCTTCGATTAATAATGATTACTTCAACAATTATTGGAATGAAACTTAGGTAGGAACACTTTAAACTTTTTTTGTGATATACTCTAGCTAATTTGTCACTAAAATTTAACTCGATTAGTTTTATGATGTGTAGAGTAGTGAATTTCTTAAATTTTTAATTAAAATATTTATGTTTATTTTAATTAAGAAAAACTGCTCTTTCTAATTATTTTCTTGTTCAGATTAATATTTATGTGACGATATTGTTATATTATGCATGAAAATATAACTGATTAAAAAACGAAAGTATGTACGGATAAAAAAAAAGAACTCGAAATCATTTAATAGAAAAATATTTGTAGTTTTGTTAACCTTTCTTACCCATTTAAATAAGAAGAGAATTTTCTTTATTTTTTTCTCTTTCCTTTTCAACGATCTAAATGGTCAATCTTCTTCTGAACAAAGTGCCAATAAAAGTGATTCACAGAATCGACCAAGATCAAGGAACCTAGACAGCTCATCTTCCTTCTGGCGTAATGTTTTCCTTTAAAAAATAGTGTAACTGTGATGACATAAATTTCTTTGCTAAACAAATTGGTACAAGACTCTAGATCTCTTACTTTTTTGTTTAGTATTTTTAAATAACAGCATGTGATTGTTGGAAGTTTCGACTGTGATACACTGCTATTGAAGTCGTGAACTTGCTGTAAAGGCCATTTGCTTGACATTATTTAGTGTAAAGTGTTCATTTTTTCTCCCTTTGGTCCATTGTCACTTGGTATGCGTGATCCTATCTAACTCTTTATTTTACCCATGCTTTCCTTTTTTTTTGTCCCTTCCCCTGTCATGAGCTCTTTCATACATAGATTTTGTTTCCCATTTTTTTAGTTTTCATATCGTCCCAATATTAGACTAGGAAAGATAGGAAAAATTAATCCAAGTTTCGACTAATTTATTAATTATTATTGTGCCCTGTTGTGAGGTCCGCTACTAGATTCATCTGAGGTTCTTTCATCTTTGTGTTAATGGGAGAACAGTATATACTTTGTGGATATTCGAATAAACATTCTTTCTTGTCATTCTTACACCAATTTTGTATTAAAGATTTTAAATTTATATGGTCAAATTATACTCTAACTGGAAATTTGTAATATATAATGTGTTCTGTTAGTGTCGTCGTAGTGAGTCATGTGTGTATCTATTAAGAATAGATTAAGTGGATTGATATAAAATGAAAATGTTTCTTTTATGTAATATGTCTATATTTAATATATGTAATATGTCTATATTCAATAGTAGAATAAGTACATAAAGTTGCTAATACAAGAAAGTACAAAATAGAAATTTGGCTACAATTTATCGTATCAAAGTTTTACAAATTACTAGAGTTAAATAGAATTAAATAAAAGTAAACAGATAAATTTTTATGGAACATAAAAAGAAATTGTTTTTGAAAACTTTCACGTCATCTAACAAATTATGTACCTTATAATTATGTTATCTTGTGAAAATAATAATAATTTGTCTTTTTTTCTTTTTATGGTTTAAAGGAATACTCATGCAAGATAATGCAAGATAGAGAAGGTTAAGTGTCTTAGCAAATGACTCAAAATATTTTATATATTAATAAATCTTTCAACTATTAACTCTTGCAAGAAATCACGGAGATACAAAAGATGATATTTTTTTAAATTATTAATTTAAATGTTTATGAAGATTTTTAAAATAAGACTTATTTACAATTTGATTAGCATAAGATATGTAATGGTACTACAAAACTAATAATTTGTGAAAATTATTTTTAAGAAGGGAGGGAAGATGAATGTACAATTATAGAGAACCTTAAATAGTTTTGAATAAATAAGTGATGGTAGAATAGAGATTATAAATTTTACTGAATATAAATTTACTTTCATTTTCTATAATAATATGTAATTAGTATTTTTATATTTTGGTCTTTTAAGTCTAACAAGTTATTAGGAAGTGAACATTCAATAACTAAAAAACAATGAGAAAATGGAAGTAATCCAATCCCAAGAAAATTCATTTCAAATTTCGACTAAAATAAGAGAATTAAGCAAATAAAAGTAAAGGAACGAGAAACACGTTTAAAACAAGACACGAGAAACATATTCTACAAATGCATGAAGCAAGCATGAAGAAAAACTGAAAATATTGGCCAAATATTTAATCGTTTTTTTTTATTTTATTTTGAAATTTAAATTTTCCTTAATGTAAAATTCAACCATAACATTAGGTTCAGCTTTACATTAAGGATATATTTGGTATTTGAATTTTGAAACACGTAAATAGTTTACTATTCTATTTGTAAAGAACTTCTAAAACATAATGTATTTTAGAGTGTTTCTAGAGTTTTTGAAATGAGAGAGATATTTTTGTATCTATATCTTGTATTAAATCATTGTATCAAATAATGATTATCAATTCTTATTGTGGAGCTTCTCTAAGTGGTATGACAATCTTCACCAATATATAAAATTCTCTTTATTAGACTTATTTTTCTTTATTGTGAGATTCTAATTTGTTTTTGTTCGCTCTCTTTTCTGTTTCTTTCATAACTTAGTTTTACTTATTTGTTCATGTTTTTCTCTTGGTAACAATGTTTTACACTTTTATAATCTTATGAATTAAATTTGTATTTAGTGACAAACTTGTTAGAGTTATTGTTTTATCTTTTTCTTTGTATTATTTTTGTTATTATACTGTATTCATGTTTTTGTCATTTTCATTGTTTTATCTATTTCTTTGTATTATTTTTGTTATTATACTGTATTCATGTTTTTGTCATTTTCGTGTATGTAAGTTTTCACACTTATATAATCTTATAGATTAAATTCATGTCTAATATTAAACATATTTGAGCTTCATATTTTTGTGTTTAAAATTTAAAAAAAACAAAATGATAAGTTGTTTTCATAATAAACCAACTCAAGTTAAAGCCCATCGCAAGTAAAGATCCACCTTACTTTGACTAGTAGAGAAATTTAGAGTTATGTAAGAAGAGAGGGAATATAAGACATCTACAATAGCCATATAAGCATGTATATGGTTATGCTTATAAGAAATTATAATTCAACATGTCAAGTAGATTGCATCATTATACCATCCTTTATGTCTCAATTTGAAAGATTGTACATTTGTTTAGATGTTTGTGAAAAAAAAAAGTTTACAGGAAAATTGTAGACCATTTATTATACTAGATGGATTTTTCTTGAAAGAGTATTTTTAGTAGGCAAATGTTATGTGGGATAAGATGGTTCCTTATGTAATTGTTGATGTAAATAATAGGGGCAACTAGAAATGGCTTCTTACATTGCTTCATGTGGATTTAGGTAAGCAGGTAAACAATAACCTAAATTTTCATGAACTATTTTACTTATTTTTTATTTTTTTATTCAACTTACTGTGTTCATAATTTAAATATTAAAAGATTATGTTGCAATAATTACATGCTTACTTACTTAAAGATTTATTGTTGAATTGGATAATCAATTGTACATGTTTTATGTTCGTAATTTAATTCCAACTTTGAAGAAAGTAATTTCAAATGTACTTCACAGGCTTGGAACAATGTATTTGTGAATAACTCCACAAAATAGTGGAAATATGAGGATTTTAGGATTATAATTTGAAAGGCAACAAGGACAACAACAATTTTCAAACTAAAAAAGCATAAGCACCATAAGACAAAAAGAATGAAATTGTATTTGGTTATCTAACTAAATAGGTATTTGAGTCTTGGTAAATGACATATTTCGAATGTAAGTGTATCTTGATAACATAAACAACAACTTTGATGTTTTCAATACAAAGAGTATGAAGTACAAAGGTAAGTCAATTCCAACTTGTTTAACAAATCAAATGTTATACAATGATTATAATATAAAAAAAAGTGAAATTGACCACTACAATTATTAAGAAAAAAAATTAACTTCTATGTAGTGAGGATGTTTAGATGAACAATGATATGATGTTCAAATTTTTAGTGAGAAATTGATGTCAATCTTAATATTCACACATGAATATGTAGGTTGTGATAACTAACAATTGTAAAAATCTTATTAGTGTTATAATTTAATTTTAAATATATATGTTATTCATTGTTGGTTCATTTTTCCTAACAAATATATCGTGTGAGCATGCATTCATTGTCATTTGCTACAAAAATATAGAAGAAGAGGACTTTTTTATGCTTGATTAACAAGGAAGCATATAACCATGCCTTTGAGTATTTCATTCAACCCATACACAACCGAAAGTTGGTAGAAGATAGGGTATGTTAATCTAACTCCACTACTAGTTAAGAAAAAGGCATGAAGATTTAAAATCCAAAGAAAATAATGATGTTAAGGAGTCCATTGTGATTAACAATAAATTTAAGAGAAAATGTCATGGATGTGGTATGTCATGATATAATTAAATATCATGTAAAAATGATGATTGTGCACGAAAGCCCAAGTTAAGGAAGAGTGAAGCTAGGTAAACTAAGAAAGACATTGTAGTGGCACAAAATGAAATTAGTACAAGTTTTCCACACAATGAAGTTGGTATAGTTTTGCTATAGAAAATTCAATAAGTACAAACTGAAGATGTAACCTAATTATACAAGAGAGATAGTTGAAGAAATGGTATGCTTATGCTATTATCTTTATGTTTATAGAGGATGTTCACTTAGTGCAACAAATAAGGATGATAGTGAAAAATAGACTATACAATCCAGTCCACAATCCATTATAAAAAATGTGGGTCATAGTGGACATTTAAGCACACCGATCCACATAGGCACGCCCCTTACAACTCACATTCGAGCAAATTAAAGGCAATTGCTTCCTACACCCCTACATTTGCTTCATGCACCCCATTAAAATATGTGAATGAATATTTATATCTTTGTTAATGAAGACAAAAGAGGTTAGGGTATTTCGGAAAACATTTTCCGAAAGAGACCGGGTTATGGGGGGTGTGAAATGCCTTACGGAAAATGTTTTTCGTAAGAGGTTTTTGTATTATGGAAAACGTTTTCCGTAAGAGGATTTTATATTATGAAAAACGTTTTCCGTAAGAGGGTTTTGTATTATGGAAAACATTTGCCATAAGAAATTTTTGTAATATGAAAAACGCTTTTCATAAGAGCTTTTTGTATTATGGAAAACGTTTTCTGTAAGAGGTTTTTGTATTATGTAAAACGTTTTTCAGAAGAGGGGGTGTGAGAACGAGTGCATACGGAAAATGTTTTCCGTAAGCGCTCGTCCTCACATCCCCTCTTCTGAAAAATATTTTTCATAATACAAAATCCTTTTACAGATAACGTTTTTCGTAAGACATTTCACACACCTCACAACTCATTTCGAAATTCATTTTCTGAAATCTATTTTCAGGATACAAATAATGTAACAACCTTATACCCACTCTACACTCTTTACGTAATACGAAAACAAAAGTCACTTATCTCCCACTCATGAAAAAATCTTTTTTTGCATCATCCACCACCACCGTCATCAGAAAACATTCATATCATTTAACAATACCAACTACACCACTTTTCTTTTGAACTTTTCTTTTAAACATTTCTTTTGAATATTTTGATAAGGGTGTTTATGGTATTATGATATTCTAATGGGGTCCAGGAAGCAAATGTGGGTGCAGGAACCAATTGCCCAAATTAAAGTCTAGGTAGATCTGTCACGTCCTATGACCCAGATATACATTTTTTATTTTTAATATTTTATTCTTGTAAAATTTGTTAGGATATTAAATATGATTGAATATTTTTGTGCATTATTTCATCAACATTATATTTTTACAATTACAATTATGAATCTATATGTTATTTTACGATCAACTAGTAGGCTTTCATATTTACTTGTAATAAATCATTAATTTTTTTTCGTTTATTTCTTTGTATTTGTAGAAAATTATTGTACTTCTAATATACTCAAATATGTGAATATACAAAATTACAAAGATCGTAACTTTGTATTCTTTGCTTTCATTTATCGTGAAAAGTACATTGTAATTGTATTTGATATTTATATTGAAATGTGAATATATCAATCAATTTAGTTATACGTGCAAAAAATATTTGATTGTATGACTTTTTGAACCTTAAGCCATTCAAAAAATTGAAAATAAAAGAATAGAATTTTAAACACCCATTTAGTAATTGATTTATAAAACTTGATAAAGCATTTACATGAATCTTTATATACCTAAATACAAGTTATTATATATTTTATTTAGATTTTATTAGCAATTCATATTTATACTTGTAAGAGACAAAATTGTTGTGTAAATAAAGAAATTTATTTTTAAATATAAATAAAATAAAGAAATAAAGAAATTTTAAATATAATTACTATATCATGTGTTAAATATTGGCCATAATCCTTATGAATGTTTAGCATTTCAAACCAAATAAAAAACTACTTCTAAATTTTCTTTAATAACTCCTTTTTTATTCTAAACATTTATTACATTATAAAATTAATATCAATAAGGTGGAGATATCCATTAGAAATGCTTTATTCGGTCATTGTAGTATTCATTTAGTATTTATTCCCAATTCATTCCAAAAATTACAGTTCAGTAATTTTAATATTTTTTAAGAAAAAAAATATAATAATTGAAGTATTAATTTTCAGTTTAACAAAACAGTATAGTTTAACGGTTATAATATTCAATGATTATGTAGTTTAGTTTAGTTTTTAATATAAAATAGTTAATTAAAACGGTAAATATTTTAGTTTAATTTAATATCAATATTAAATAATTAATTTAATTTCCCATTAATATTGAACAGTGTGGTAGAACTTTGTAATTTAGTTTGATGCCATTTTTCTCTTACAAATTAAGCTACCAGCGGCTGACTAGAATGCAGTTTAAGAATTAAAGATGTGAGTCGATATTTTTAATTCAGGTTTTAATATGTGAAAGAATAAATATCTATAATTTCTTTCTTTCTTTAATTTAACGTTATGGAAAAATCGCTATTAATTAGGGTTTTAGAATAAACAGGTGTTTGAGAATACCTCTATTAATTTGTACATCTGGTGGAACTGATGTCAAGCTCATTCCATGGTTTTTGAAAATTTTCACTAACCAATATAAAATATAAATATTTTTTTACATTGTTTTATATAATTGTTGTTACTTTTATTAAAATACTTTTGAAGACTAATTGGGTGTTTAAAAAAACATTCAATGTAATTGAGAATGGTCAATTTAATTAATTAGTAGATCACATTTGGGATAAAATGGATGTAATTTACGTTTAATTATCTAAATAAATATATTAATATATTGATTTAATTATTTAACATAATTATTTTATATAATTAATTTTTTATTTTGTCGACCAAATACGTGAGGAGTTGTTTATAAATTGATATTAAGTCATATGGGCAGTGTTTTGTTTTACTTTCGTGAGATGAAAATTTCTTATCCTTTATTCAAATATTTAACTATCATTAGATTTGTGTGGTTATTTTATAGTTAAATTAATGTGTATGTTTTTTAAATTTTAAGCCTAAATTACAATTTTAATTTTTTATTAAACTTTTATCGACCATTTTAAGCTTTTGTACTTTTTCCCCAATTTTATTTTCTAAATTACAAATTTTCGTACTTTTTCTTTTGTTAATCCTTAATTTTACATAAAATATTTTTTTTCTTGTTTAAATGTTCTATTAAATAATTTAATCGTATTTACGGAAAATATTTGACAAAATTAAATATTATGAAATACTTATAAAATAGTTAATAATATAATATTTAATTAAGTTAAATTCTTCACAAATTTAAACATTTTAAAAAAATTTGATCAACAAAGTTTGTTTAATTAAATATTTAAAAAACTTATATTTTTTAATTAAATTTATTTGATTTTGTTGTCATCTAACTAACGTGACTATTACTTTATATTATCTTTATCGTGTATCTCCATATAAAAAAATAAAATAAAAGAATGACTTAGTCAAGTTTAATGTCCTTCATATCTTTAAGTATTATTCAGTTTTAATTTCTATTGACAAATTCTATTTTATTAAATATGAGAAAGGCGAATTTTAATTGAGACCTTCTTATAAAGAAAAAAATCAAAAAAAACTTATTTAATTATCTTTATCAAAGGTTAACATTTTGTTTCTCCACATTATTTATTTAATTTTATGTTAGTATTTAATATATAAAATGAAATAATGTCATTTTTTATAAAAATAATAATATTTATGATATTTATTTTTTATATACAAGTTCGTGGTGTTCTGATGAAGACTATACAATTAAATAATCACATCATTTGACTAGATAATAGAAATTTAATTAAAAAGTATAAATATTTCAAATACTCATTAAAATAAAAATTGTAATAAAAACTTAATTAAAAATATTTTATATGAAAGACGTATAAGTAATAATAATGCATTTGAATATTTAGTAAAACATTTTTTAGTAAAAACATAATTAAAATATTCAAATTTATAACCCATTTAAAACTTAACTAAACCGGTAATAAAATTCATTAAAGCTGTTTCTTATCATTTTAGACCTAAGTTTAGTAAAAAAAGTATGTATAAAATTATCATTTTATAATGTTTTAAAGAATAATAAATGATATCTTAAATTTTTTTTTATTTAATATTTTGCATTATTTCCTTGTTTAATTAATGTAGAAATATCTAGAATACGTGTATAATTTATTTCATTGACTATGTTTTTAGTTAACATATAATCAAATCGAATTTATATCTTAATTTTACCAAATTTTGAGTCCTGTAGCCACTTCCTTTGTGTTTATTAAATGCATTAATGTGTTTTTACTTTCATTCCATGTCTTTTTTTCAATGTACAGGGATCAAATATCATCACTTCGTCTCCAATTGATTTTAATGTATTTTAAAGTGATAAATCAATTATTTATATGTTGTCATCTCTAAATGTCTAAAGTAGGTATAAAATTCTATGTGTCTAAATTGGCTTTTAATATTGCTAAGATGGCAAAAGAAATAAAAGTACTGGTATGATTAAACTGTATCTTAATTATATTTATTTGTTTCGAAGAAGTGATTATTTTTTATAATGTATGACTTCAATGTACACACAAATCAAATAAAGAAGTTATGTCTAAGTAGGATAACTTTAGTATAAAATTTGGATAGTTAAAATTGTGTTCACAATGCACCACATTAATTAGCATGAAATTATGACTTAATTAAAGATAGTGTGGGTGTGATAGATTTTCAGTACAAAATAAAAACAACTAGAGTTATATATGAGTGTAATGACTTCAATTGTTTTTCTTGTGTTACATCCACACTTTAAATTTAAAGAAATTTTCTTTTGTACCATCACATCTTAAATAAATATGTTAATTAGAAGTTATGGTAAATGTAAAAAATATAGCATTTAAAAATAATAAAATGAATTAAGTGGTAAATTATTTAAATATTGTGTAACATTTGATGTAGGAATATATTAGGTAAAGAATTAATATATTAAACAATTTATTTAGCAATTTTATTTTACAATGTTTTAATAAATTATGTTACAAATCATTTAACAAATTTTGTTAAATAATTATTTGTTATGTATATTCTGGTATTATATTATTTTTTTAATGTATTTTTTTGTTGAATTGAAAAACTGAGGAAATAAAAAATAAGATCATTGGAAAGTAATAAAAATTAGATAAAAAGTAAATTCTCACAATGCCATTTTTTGTATTACATAAATGAAATAAATTTTTTATAAAATGTTGTGTCACATGAGAGTCTTCTTCTTTGTCCTCGATATCGTTCTTATGGGTCATGCTTCGTAGATATATTAGGAGGTGGCAACATTGGACTATTATCATTGTGTTCCACTTGGTTGTCCTTGGTTGGATGTGAAGGCAATGTGAGTCAATAACGATACTAATGATATTGGACAAAATGCAAAGGGAGGTGTCATTGAGAAAGTACTAAAATATTTGATAGACTCAAAACAATATTTGGTTAGGATTAAAAGTGTGGACAAAACTTGTTGGTATGGACATTCGGAAGACATGTTATGGTGATAGTTTATATATCCGAACATTTCAATTTGTTGAAGACTAGACTGACCAAAAGTTTGGTGTTGAACACTTGAATAAGACCGAACGTGATGATGAAAAGGCTTTGAACAATCTAGTGTGATGTGTTACATTGTTATAAAAATAATTGACATTATAGGTTGAATAAAAGTACAATAGTATACAAATTGAAAAAAAAAATTTGCATCGGATGTAAGTTGTAAAGTTGTTATATAGCAGATAGTATGTCCAATGTACCATTATGTATAGTGTATTATCAAGCAAGTGACTGCTTCCGTTGAATTGAATTCTTTCAATTAGACGATTATGTCGGTCATTCTACATTGATATCCACCATTCGTGATATTGTGGACAATATTAATTATTTTTTCCCCTCATGTCCTCTTTATGCATTTGATTTGGGTTTAATGGGTTAGTTTGAATACTTTGGCAAAATCCAAAATTTTGCATGACCTTATCAACTTAATGAAATTCAAATGTTGTAAAATAGATAAGAGGAATAACCTCCAAACTTATGGGAGAAATGTCAATAATAATTAGATGACCAACTCATTGAACTAATAAGGAGTCTAAAAAAATAGTTAAAAAATGTCGTTAACATGAGTAAGTGCAAAATTATGGCAAAATGTATAAGTCCATCAAGGTTTGATGGATAACCTAATTCGATTGGAGGTTATCAAATGTATTATATATTTGACTAACTATAGTAGTATCTATGTTTGTGTCTTGTATTGTCTGAGACCACCTACTATAAACAATACTTGTATTAAACTTTAAATCAGTGTGCTCAAAGTGCACAATAACATGAAAGTTTATAACTTCACTAAATAAAAAAAAAATAAGATTACATTTTTGCAAAAGGGGAAACCAATGCTTACAATAATATACTGACCACTTAATTGGCTCAATTATTGGAGAAATGCATGTAATGTGTTTTCAAACCCAACACTAAAAGCTAAGATGCATCGTGTTATGTTGTTGTTTTGGTTGTAGTTAATTCCATGATCTATAGCACAATAAAGACATGTCAATAGTTAAGCCTTAATTATAATTTGACATGTTATTCAAGATAGTCAATAATAATAAATACATCAAATGGACTATGTTGGCTTGAATATCAACATCAATAAACCTTCAATTAGCGTTGAAATACGTGCTTGTGCATTTTGTACTATAACAATATCATCTGCATAAGTCGATACTTCTTAGAGAGAACTGTCTAGTCAAGAAAATTTGATTGAATTTTCCTTAACCACCATTGTGGGGGAGGGGGTATCGACCTTGACAGTTGTTCTCATAGAGAGACCAAGTAACCACTACTCACACTGGTCACAAGTTCTCTATGAATTAGACGACTGAGTAGCACTGTCATATCTTTTAATGTAACTGTTGCCTCTCTTAGTGGGAGATGGAAGGTGTGAGTTTCTGTTCTCTACCTATTTACTAAAGTTATGACCAAGTAGTGGTGAATTTTGATACGTGTCAAAGTCAACAATTGTCCAAATCCAACACGATAAATACAATTTTTTACACATTCATTAAGTCACTCGTGATACTTGAGAACCTAAATTGCATGTTTTCTAGGTTGAAGGAGTCTTTCGTTGCTTTCACATATTGCCTTAGTCACATGTTTTTGTTGGATATGCAAAAGGGAAATATCAATGAGAAGTCACTGATTATATGCCATTGATGTCCAAACATATAAACAAAGAAAGAAATAGACATAAACAAGGGAAAAATAGAGGTGGCTCCTTCACAATATTCAAATAATAAACATACGTATTAACTTATTAGGTGAAAATGATGACAAGACTCTCGTTGAAGTTCCAAGAAAAGACTATGCAGAAAAGGAGGACAACAAGTTATGGTAGGCAGAGTAGATGATAAAGAGTTCAAGCACAAATTTTTATTCAATGCCTCCATCATAGGCAATAGCCAATGCATATCCTTGATTGATTGTGTCAGTTTCACGCATGAAGGGCGCATGTTTAAAACAAACTGTAATTTAACATCCTTATTTATTCTACTTACGCCTTTTTTTTCCCACAACATATATAGTACATTAAATTTTCAATTCTTCTAACATACATAAAATAAATTAATTCAAATATTGATTCCAAAATTAAATAAATCATACAAATTTACAATACAACATGTTGGGAAGATTGAAGGGGGAAACACCAAATAGATTAAACAAAAATGAGACCAAGTCATACTCAAAATCTTAAGACATTGAATTTGTAGGTCTTCTTTCTTATACGTTATTTAACTTACTCATTTCTATCTAATGTGGGACTAGACTCACACTTCGATACCAAACAATCTTCCCTTCGAGTGAGAGTCCCTCTTTAACGAGACACACTTACCTGAAACTTCTGTTAGTAAGACTTTTGATATTGGGATTAAACAGTTAAAACTTTCGTTAGGAAGACTTTCGATACAAGGATTAGACGTATTCACCTGACCTGATCATCCCCACAAACCATCGGCTCTGATACCACGTGCTAAGAAAATTGAGGGAGAAAACACTGGGGAGATCTGAGCCAGACCTAAACAAGAGAATGACACCACCTTTAACCAAAAACCTTAAAATATTGAATTTGTGGATCTTTTTTCTTATATATTGCTCAACTTACTTGTTTCTACTCAATACGAGACTATACTACACTTAGATAGGTAATACATCAAACTTATCAATTTATAGATTTTTAATAATTCAATTAAGTCTTATTAATTTCGTCACACATAAATATAACATGTTTTATATTTTCATTAAAAAGCATGAATATATAGTAAAACAAAAAATTTCTCAAAAATTAAAATCGTACGTGGATGACGCAATTCCGTATAAAAATAAATGAAATTACCATATCTATACATAACTTTAATTGTTTTTATTCTATTGTTATTTTGTATTGTTATACCTACACGACTACGACACAAAGTCGTTTCATTTAAGAAAAAAAGTAACAAGGAAACAATGATTAGCATGGTCTATTTTTTTTTTGGCTTAATAATACTTTTTACCATTGTTACGGTGAAGATGTTATACTAGTTACACATGATATTTGTTGTTATTTTAAAATTAATTTTAAATGATAATGTATATTTATCTTAATAATAATAACAATGTTATTATTAACTTGATGGATGAAATTATGTTTACTATTATTTTAAAAGTGAATCAAAATTCAAAAGGTAAAAAACAGTGAAGTAAAATTGAACAAATATTATAATAGTAAAAAAGCTATTAAAAAATATTGAAATGAAACTAAAAATATTATTATAATAGTTGAAAAAGCTATTAAATATTTTTTTTAAAAGATGTAAACAACATTGTATGAAGGAATGGAAAAAATATTAAAGACATGAAATTATTTCTTTTTAATATTAAAATTTTATTTTATTATTTCAAAAGGTAAAAACAGTGAAGTAAAATTGAAAAAAATAGTATAATAGTAAAAAAAAAGCTATTAAAAAAATAGTGAAATGAAATTAAAAAAAATATTATAATAGTTGAAAAAACTATTCAACAATTTTTTTAAAAGATGTAACATTGTATGATTAAATGAAAAAAAAATATTAAAGATATGCAATTATTTCTTTTTAATATTAAAATTTTATTTTATTTTTTTCATGTATACGGGATCTTGACGTTTGTTTTTTTCATGTCTATTATTACATCTTCTACTCTCTTTCTATCTAAGGATGAGTTTTCAAGTAAATTAATTTTATTCTTTTACCTACTTGTACTTTTCAACTTATTTTTTTAGGTATAATTTTTATAATTTTTCTTTACTCTTTACCTATTTTTTAATACTAAATAATTAAATATTTAATGTTATTTCGTACTTTTTTTAATATTTTCTTAACTTATTTTTTGTATTTTCATCTCACTGTTAATGAAAGTAGTAAATTAAATTAAAAAAAATTGCGTAATTGCAGCGCTTAAGGGGAACTCGATGTTGATTCTTCATTTCTGCTTGTTCTTCTCACAAACGATAGAAAATGTAAAGAACATGGAAAAGAAATAAAAAAAACCCAGAAGGGCAACATCGAAATTAAACGAGTATTTGGGGTTTGCTTTCTAGTGCTTTCCTCTTTCTCACGCATTCGTCTTCGTCATATCATTTTCTTCTTACAACCATAACAATTTCGTTACCGACGCTATTAAAGTAGCTCCGACCAGTATCTTAAAAGAAAAAAAAAAGGGGATTATATTGAAGCTTCCACAATCGTTATTTCCGATCTCAATTGGCAAACCCTAGAACTCTTGATTCTTGATTTTGTCTCACTATTCAGGTATATATGCTCCGCCTCGATTAGATTTTTTCCCCCCTCTCTTTTCGACGTTTAATTGAGTATTTTCTGTTTTCGAGAATGACGTGTGTATTTTACATTGAATTATTTAGATTCTTCGAATGTTCAGAATCCGGTGCTAATTAGTGAGTGGAATGATCCCTGACGGAGCTAATTCAATTCATTGAAATAATCTCTGATCAGTGAGCTGAAAAGAGAGGTTGAAGTTAGAGTGATGAATTTTTGGTGATTTTGTCAAGTCTCTTTTCTGAGTAAGTGATTTTCACTTGTTATTTTATTTTATTTTATTTTTTGGCATCGGTAATCATCGTGCAACACTCAACTAGATTGTGTAATCTTACTACTGTTGTTTGGTTTCTTTGAGCAAGGAAGGTGGTTTCACGAGAGTGATGGGTGGAACCGTTGATTGGTTCGTGAAGTCTAAACGCTGAGCTGATCTTGGTGAGGAAGGATGAATATCGTTAAGGGTGTTGCGGACCTTATTAGAAGAACTTCTGCTGCGCATACTGGCGAATCTTCAAGTTTCCAAGCTCAAAAGTGCTCTCCTCCTGGGCCCAGGATTCGCTTTAGGTAACGATATATTTTTCAAAGGGCTTTTGTTATGAATCAAATAATAAAGCTCTATATTTTTATTGATAATTTTTTGAGTTATGTTGATGTGCGAAGTATGTTATTCCACCTGTATGTGGAAGAGGCACGATTTATCATCAAGTGTCCTCGGAGTGATCAGCAAGTAGTCAAGGTTGCTAGTGCTATCCTTTTTCTATAATGTATAATCGAGTAGAGTTTTAGAAAAGGAGTTTCACCATATATGTAATGTTTCGTTGAGTGTTCTGGTGCATAAAGAATAAATTATGTTAGACAAACTCTTAGGGGCTATTAATATCATGTTTTGCTAATAGAGATTAACATAAGTAGCAGTGGGCTTGCAGGTGCCATCCCTCTTGAGATTTGGTGTATTGGGTTGTGAAATTACGTTTGATTATTTTGCGGAACATTTGTCCTCTAGTCAAACAACCAGGACAGACACATTGCTTTATTAAGATTATTATATTGTTACTGCTTTATAGACTAAATGATAAATATAATAATCTTGTTGAGTTGTACCAAAGAAGGAATCCCATGTAGCGAGTGACTGTTGTCTTTTGGAATAATACTACCCTTGATTATCTTGTACATTTTGGATTTTCTTGAGTCTTGTTATTGTATGGCATATGATATGTTTGGGAAGGCACCTCGGAGACATGTTGTTAGGGCTAAGAGGATAGAAAAAACTAGTTCATTGGGTGGAAGAACCTCAAGGCTTTAGTACTACGTCAAGGTTTTTATTCTATTCGATGTGGCACTCTTAACAATGCCACCCACTTTAAGAGAATTTCAGCGACGATTTTCATTCTTTTGACTGTGATCTGAGGTACCTTTTGTCAATCAGCCATCTATCAATATTTGGCTTGCACCTTCAACTTATAGGTTTCCTTTTTGTATCCCAACTTTTGGCAAAACTATCAATTGTTTGGATTTATGCACATGGGGAGGGTCGGATTTAATAGACTAGTCCATTAAGTGAGAGAACTTCATGACTTAAGTACCACATTAACTAGTTTGTTTTAGTCAACAAGAGACTCCTAACACATGCCGTATTTTGCATGATGTTATTTGTGAATGCCTTCCCTGTTAGAGCTTTAAAAGTTAAATGGTGCTTATATATGTTAGTCTTAATAATTTTTGATACATATGATGAACTTGCTTGGGGTAACATCCATGTCGCTGGAGATCATAGAAGAGAATGCTCTTAGATTCTGTTAGCTGGTATGAGACATGGGTTACCTTTTATTTAAATATATATTTCTTAAGTGCAAGATATGGTGACATTTATTTTATTTTTTGTTTATTTCATGCGTACATGACTATGTAGACTTGCCAAACATTGTCTGATGTTTCCTAAGATATTTTTTATGGCTAGTGGTGGTCTATATAAAACTATTTTGTAAAGGTGTGAAGGTACAATTGGGGTTGGGTGAATTTAAGGTGGTTAAGAGCTTGAAGATTTTAAAGCAAAACAAAACAAGACAACAAAAGAACTAAGAATGCAGTGATGCTATCCAATCCCTTTTCACTTCACCAGCATTGGCTGGTCCCTTTAGACAACATTTTCAGAACACCAGAGAAGCAGCACTACAAGCCTTTCCTGGAGCGGGGGGGGGGGGGGGTTCAAAAAAAAAACGTTGGGGGGAATGAATTTTTTTATAAGTTTTTTACCCCTTTTTTCTTTTACCTGGTTTTTTTTATTTTTTTATTTTTTCTTTTTTTTCT